>ULVN01021897.1_pt1 | contig 85541 bp, 100 predicted proteins | sample 1959491 | NCBI WGS metagenome assembly ULVN01 (sample SAMEA4835787, study PRJEB28245) | human gut metagenome | biome: gut microbiome; material: fecal sample | place: Denmark | collected 2008 | reverse complement strand
ATCTTTTACAATGTTATGTTTAATGTGTTTTTGTTGCTTTTGAAATTTGTCAAACGATTTTCAGTAATTTTTAGAAAAATTTTTATTTTTTTTGAAATTTACTGAAAACAGGTATAAAAAACAATAAACCTGGTTAATTTTCAGTTATGAATATTCTATAAAAAAGAATAAAAAAAGTCAAACAATATAAATATTGTTTGCTTGATTGCTAAAAGACAACAAAAAACTATTCCCTTCATGAAGGGAATTGCGCCCCATTATGTAATTTTTGAATTAAACAGCATAAACCTGTTTGATGGTTTTTGGAATTTTGACAAATCTAACAACATTAAACTCATCTTTCTTTTCTTGAAGCAGTTTCAAAAGGTCTTCCCTTTTTTCCAAAGGTGTCCACCAAACTTTCTTGCCTTCACGATTTCTCAAAGATGAATGTGGTCGGTTATTATAGCGAATATTCCATTTCATCATTTTCTTTTTTAACTCATCATAGGTTTTGAAGGTTAAATAATTGTAAAATGATTCCTGGTCGCTTCTGTGCGACCTTTCAACCTTACCATTCAATCTAGGTGTATATGCTCTAATCAATTGATGCCTGATTTTAATTTTTTCAAGAAAAATGTCTAAAATGTGTTTGACAGGTTCTTTTTGACCTGGTTTCTTAACATTTGTAAATTCGCCACCATTATCTGTTTGTATTGTTTCTGGCGCATAACCAAAATATGCGATTGCTCGTTTTACAAAATCAACAGTTGATGTTACATTGTGTTCTTTATAAGGAAATAAAAACCTTTCCCTAGTTGCTTCATCAATCATGGTGTATTGAAAATATTGATTATCATCATAATGTATCATTTGCCCTTTATAACAAGATTTTGGAACATATTTCACATCCATTTGCCATTTTGTCCCTAGCATTTCAGGTGTATCATAAGGCTGTGGCACATATTTGTCCAATTCTTTTTTTGGTCGCAAATCATGCTTCATAATGTATTTATAAAAACCGCCATAGGTTCTATGATAGGCATATTTGGTTCTTAAAATGCCATACATCTCATTGTATGACAATTTTGATTTTGTTTTTACTATCTTTTCAATATGTTCAACTTCTTCTTTTGTGTGTGAATTAGGATGTGGTGTATGTGGTCTGCAAGATTTTGGTTCTAAACTTTCTAATGAACCATCATATAATGCTTTCCATCTCCACAAACTTCTTTCTGTGCATTTGCATTTTTGACACACTTTCGGTATAGGCATTTTTTCTATCAACCATAACTTCAATGCCCTTCTTTTTTGATATGCAGTAAAATTGACACCTCTCATATCTTACCCTCCTGTTCGGTTTAGATTATAAGATAATTGTCTATACTTTTCAAGATGCAACAAAAAAATCAACACACTATATATTGATTTTACTGCATTATTTATATTCAATACGGTAGATTTGTTCCCAACCATATTCAAGTGTTGTAACATCACCATCATACTCAATCAACAGTATTTTATAGGTTTTCGCCCTGTTTGCTTGATTATGATATTCAGGTTCAATGATTTTAATTTCTTTTAACAAGTTACCTGATGGAATCATACCTTCATTGTTTAGCACAGTTTTATATCTTTCCTGGCTAGCAACTTCATAAGATTTGACAGTGCCTGAATTAGTTTCAACAACTATGCCCCAAATTTCATTTTCAGGTTTTTGCTGTTTTGTCGCAAATAAAACAATAATACAACTTGTTAATGCAAGGATCATCAAAACATAGACTATATCTTTCCAACACTTACTAAAAAATTTTTTCATTGATACCTCCATAGCAATTTTATGTTTGCCTGGTTGTAGCAAAAATAAAAGTGCCTACCATACGGAAGGCACAGTCCTAACAATAAACCTTCCGTTGTTGCGACACAATTCCTAACCAAATAGGAGGAAGTATTTATTTGAAAGGCAAAAATAAGTCATGCCTACTCGGTTAGATATTAAATTGTGTCGTACTATTATACTATCATAATTTTTATAAAAAGTCAATTTTGGTGTAAAAAAAACAAAAAAAAACAGGTGAAATTAACAAATTTTGTCAAAATCACCTGTTTTTTATTAAATATTAAACCTTTCACCCTGTTCTTTTTGCTTTTTTGCCTGTTCTTTTTCATTGATTTGGTTCATTGTTTTTGCCAAACTTTTCAAAAAATCTTTACTTTTAATTGCATCATAAAGTCCAGCAGAGTCATCATCATCTTCATCTGTGATATTTGGTCTTTCCCAAGTTATAGTGTTATCTGCATATTCACTAGCAAAAAATTCTTCCAGGAAGGTTCTTAATTTTTTATAATAGTTCGCTCTATGTATTGTGATAGATTTTGAACCTGTGCTAACAGATTGACAAATATTCCAAAATATTAGAACCAACCATGTAACCATTTGTGCCAATTTGCCAAATGTAAAACCTTGACCTGTAAAGAATATCATAGCAAAACCAAAAGAACACAAAACAGATGTTAAAATTTTAGCAACCAAAACTTTCACATCATATTGCTTTTCTTCATTCTTCACATCATAATGCTCTTTAATGTTGTCAATTGCGGTTGTTACTTTGCTATAATTTATGATTGAATAATGAACGCCAAACAAAATCAATTTTTTCAATTTTTTCTTTTGTTTTTCTTCTAGTTGTTCCTTTTCAATCAATTTCAAGTCTTTTTTGCATCTTTCATAAACATCATAGTCTATGTTTATTTTTGCCAAAACTGCCTTAATATTGTCAGTTTTGTTTTGGTTGGTTGCATCTTCGCAAAATGATTTTAATCCCTTAAAGTTGTTCGTTTTTACAACTCTATCAACTAAAATTGAATATTCCAACCTTTGATTTTTGAAGTTCTTATCTTTCACTTTTGCTTTTTGTTTTGCAGTAGGATACCAAATGGAAGTTATTGCTATCATGATAGCAAAACCAATTCCAAATAATACCCAAAATTCTTCATCAAATTTCGCTTTGATGCCAATTCCAACAAACAAATAAGATAACAAGGCTACTATGATAAGACCTGTAAAAATTTCACCTAAATAGTTTTTTATATCAAACTTTTTGAACTTCATACTTCACCTCTTATTTTTTGTGTTTGCAACACTTAAACCTAATTACATTGCAACCCAAGCCTGCGGAAATTGAACAAACCATAAACCACAACACACCTTTCAAACTCAACAATTTGCTTTCAAGAAGTGTTATCAGCAAGGCAAGTCCAATGAAGCATACAAGAAAAATTGTGTTGTGAAATAACTCTTGATTTGCTTCATTCTTTTCCCAATTTTTAATAATTTGTTGTTTTTTCTCATTGTCTAGTTCTTTAATTGCCATTTTTTCAAGTTTTTGGTTTTTCTTTGTAAATGCTTTATTCGCAAAGAAAATAGTTATAATAACCATCAATATCAAAGCAAAGACACCACAACAACCTATTTTCGCCATTACAGAAACTTCTTTGTCTAACAGGTTTTCAATGACAAAGCACCACAATGCTGTTCCTCCAGGTATAAAATAGCAACCTGTTCTATATAACCATTTGAATACATTTTCCATAGTCGCCTACCTTAATACCTGGTTCTTGCTGATGTGTTTTTCTGTTGTCTTGATAGTTTCATCAACTGCTTCTACAATGGCTTCCTGTGCCTGTTTTTGAAGGTCTGTTGCGCCTTCTTTTATTTCATCAACATTCAAGGCTTCTTCAAGTTCTTTGACATCAGGTTTTTCAGGTTCTTTTTTAATTTCAGTTTCAATTTGTTCTGCCAAATCTTTGACATCACCCAATGTTTCCTTGACTGCCTCTGTCCCTTCCATAATTGAATAATAAACCTGTTTTCTTTTATTTTTTAAGTCAACAAATTTTTCTTCAAACTGCTTTTCAAACTTTTCTTCAAACTTATTAAACATTTCTGTTTGTCTTTGTTCAAAAGCATCTATTCTTTTGTTTAATACATCTGTTGATTGTGATACTGCGCCTGTTGCTTTGGTTATTGCATTTGTAATTGTTTTGTTGTTTTTTATTTTATACATGATATATTTCACGATAAATATAACAACTGCTGAAATTGAAACACTTGCTGTTAATTGAACCCAGCATTGTTGAATAAAAGTTACTGCCGATTCCCAAAAAGCAGAAAATGTTTCGCTAACTGTTAATAACATTGAACTCATACTATTCCTCCATTAGTGCCTTAATGCACTTGTTTTGTTTTTCAACTTTTTCATTGACTTCTTTTACTAATGCTTTGAAGTCATCTTTAATTTTGTTTAATTCAAGATGCAATGCTTCTATCTCTGGAATGATTTGTTTTTGCCCACCAACATCTTTAACAATCAATTTTTCACAGAAGAAAGTGTTTACAGTTTCCGCACCAACTTTTGCAGTTATTGTTAAATCAAGCGAACCATAGACAACTACATCTTTTGGAACTTCAAATATTTTGTCTTTGATTTTAACAACAGTTTTGCAACCTTTTTCATTTTGAATTGTTGCATAGTAATCAACAGTTCTTCCTGTATCAACTAAAAGTTCTATGATAAGTGGTTCATTAACAGAAGCAATAAAAATAACACTGTCAAACTTGCCAGTGTTACCAAAAAATTTTAGTTTCTTTTTCATAATTCCTCCTTATTCTTCGTTTTGTGTTTCTTCTTCAAAGAAATCATCAAAACAGTCTGCATCAATTTTGTCTTGAATTTGGAAATTTGGTCTTCCGCCAAAACCTAAATTGACGAAACTGCCATCTGCAACCTTGATGAACCATGAATTGTTTTCAAACTTAAATTCATGTTCATCATTTTTTAGATGCAGAACTTTTGCTACAACAAAGATGTTTTCATTCAACACAACATCTTTTGTGATTTTTGGCAATTCTTTTGGTCTAAACATTCCACTATCCTCCTTGTATAATTATCTTTGTAATGAAACTCTTTCAAGTAACCAATAAAGGTCTGTTGAAGAATATCAAGCGCTTCCTGTGATACTCCCTTCTTGCAAAGTTTCCTGTATTTTGTTTTGTATTTTTGAATGTTCTTTTTATAAGGCTTCATGATAATTTTCCCATCAGGCTTCAAATAAAAAGTTCTTTTCAAAAACCTAAAACCATCTTGAATTTTGACTATTTTGGTCTTTTTTAAGTTTAGTTCAATTTTTAGATCCTGGAGTTCTTTCTTTATTCCTTCAAGACATTCCTGCAATTCCCATTTTGAATTGCTTATTAAATAACCATCATCCATATACCTGCCATAGAACTTGATGTGCAATTTCTCTTTGATATAGTGGTCTAACCCATTCAAATATATTGATGAACTTATTTGTGAAATCTGCGAACCCAAACCAAGACCATTCCCTTCAAAACAACTTACAAAATATTTATAAATGTTAAAAAGGTCATCATCTTTAATTTTTTGCCTAACCTTCTGTAACAAAATTTCATGATTGATTGAATTGAAATAGTCGTGAAGGTCAAAAATAAGAACATAACCTTTATTGCCATGTTCTTTGTAATATTTTAATAGATGTGTCTTTAATCTTCTAACTGCAAAATGTGTCCCTTTGCCTTTCATACATGCACCGTTATCATAAATAAATGTCGGTCTAAATGTCGGTGTCAAACAATAATCACACAAGCATTTTTGGACAACTCTTTCACTTATATGTATTGATTGAATAAACCGCACTTTCCCTCTTTCGTGTATGTAAAAGGTATGAAAACCTTTTGATTTGTAATTTCTCTTTTTCAAATGGTTTAATGTTTCGCACACATTCCTGACCGCTTGCGCTTCGTAAATTTGTGTGCTAGGTTTCCATCTCACACCTTTGCAACATTGCTTAAAACACTCAAATAAGTGTTCAAATGTAAAAACTTCATCATATAACATAATCACCTCAAGTCTGTTGATAGCAACATTTGGTTCACCAAGTTGCATACAGAACACTATTTTTCCCACAGGGAAGGGCAAACACTCCTTCTTTTTATTGCTTATTTTCAAACTATTGTTTTACTAGGTTAGCAAATTAAATAGAATCAGGGGCAGACATAATTAGTATTGTTAACATTGTTATTATTGATATTACCATTATTACTTACATTGTTCCAATTATTATTGTTGTTAGTGTTAGGACTGCGAGTCCACCAGTTACAGCATTTGCCCAAATTTTTTATTTTGTTTGTCTTTTTTCATCACTTTTCATAACTGCTTTAATCAAGTCTTTTTCTCTGTCTATCAATTTTGTCCATTTACTCCAAACAGTTTCTTTTGTGTTTGGAACATATACAATTGCAATGTTTAACATTGAAGACAGAAAATCAAGATAACCAAGTGATTTTTCAAAAAGTTCTTTTCTTTTTTTCGCATGTTCTTCTGTAAATAAATACAGTGAATTTGCATAAATCAAATCCCTATAAATATTTTGTGCAGTATCAACTAATTTGATTGAACAATAGAATGTCATTCTTTTTGGAAACTTTAAGCAGTTTGAAGTTGTGTGTTTTAACAACTCACCCGCTGTTGTAATGAATTGAACATGACTTTCCTTTCTATCGGCAACTTTAACTGACATAATAAACTCCTTTTTATATTGCCACCCTGCCTGGTGGCTGATTTTCCCCTAGATGCAGAAGCAGGGGCAGACACAATAAGTACCGTAAACACTGGTACTAAAGATACTACCATAATAACTAACAGTGTACCAACTATAATAGCTGCCAGTGTAAGGACTGCGAGGCCACCAGGAACTGCTGGCAGATGCGATTTTTCCAAACCTAAAATCTTTGAAATAGTCATACATGTTGCCTTCGCCTGCACCATTAGAGAATCCAGCACCTGTCATTGTTGAACCCTGGTCGCTTTGTGTGGTTCTATTTTCGCCCCAAATTTCTTCTGCACACAACATCCAAATTTTCTCAACTGTTGTGCAAAGATTTGTTTTCGCATTTCCGCAAGTTTGTGTTTTCTTGACAGGTTTTATATATTGAATAATGCTTGACAATGCGTTATAGAAAGCACCATCTTCTTGAAGTGTAGGATAAATGCAATAATATGTTGTTCCTGACACCCAAGCACTAGGAATTTCATAACCATTACTTGAATAAGTTAAATGCTTACCCACAACAAAATCTGCTTCTTCAATTTGCCCAATAGACTTATAACAACCTTTTATGTGATAAACCTTGCTGGTATTAAATGTTTCACTTGTAGCAACAGAATATGTGTCTGTGGCTTCATCATAAGAATATAGCGGACAGTTAGTCCCATCTGCATATGTTAGACCACTTGCTAACAATTCTGCGGTTATACTGCTTGCTTGTGAATAACATTCTTCACCTTGCGCTTGAAATCTTTGGCGCATCAATGAACTTCTTAATCCACCTGTGTTTCTATATGTTGATGAACCATTTAGGTATATCTTTGGATTGATATTATAGGTTGAACCTGTATAATACTTTTTCATCTTAAATGTAATTCCTGCCTTCGTTGTTCCATCACTTGCAAGAATATCATGTCTAAACCCTATAATGATAAATTGATAATTGTTTAGAATTGAACCTGTTTGTTCTAATGTTTTATAATCACCAAGACTCCACATAAACCTTGCATAACCTTGCGTTGATGCTGTGTTAATTTCCGCCCAAGTATAATCATTCAATGCTTTGCCTGTTTTCACATTGTAAGTTCCAACTTCACTGATTGTTATAGTATTTGTCCACAATTCTGTGTCATCACTAGAAAATGCCTTTATTGTGTATGTCCCATTTGCTGATACACTAAAAGTTACAACACCACCTTTGGTTGCATCTGTTATCTTTGTGTCCAACAATGTTTCTGCACTATTATAAAGTTTTAATTTTGTGTTTGGCAGTTCTGCACAAATGATTGCTGATGAACCATTGATTGTAACATCAATAGTTGAAGTTTCGCCACCACCTGAACCTGTTTGAATGTGTTGCAAATGGCTTGAATACTCATCAATGGTTTCACTGTCTGTGATTTTATGTCCTGTTGGTAGAATTGCATTAAGACCTGTTTTTAGGCTTGATTTTCCGCCAATAATTCGCTGAATTTCACTTGCTATACTCATTTCTATACACCTCCTAATAATGTGTCTAAACCGCTCAATTCAGCGCCCAATTCTTGCAATACACCTTCAACTGTGTTAGAAGAAAAATAACCACCTGCATCAGTGATTACTTTTGTTTGAAAATCATCTTTAATTTTTTTGCTTGAAAGTGTTTTTGTTTCTGTGTTTGAACTGTCATCAATTTCTGTTTTATTGCTAACCAATTGTTCAATCTTTTTGCTTGAATAAGTGGTTATTTCACTGTTTGTTGCAGTGTCATCTATAACACCTGAACTGATGTTTGAAAATATTGTCCCACTAAACCTGTATTGTATGTTTGTTGCCAGGTCAACATAAATCTTTCCTTCTTCGCTTTCAATTTGATTGTCGTAAGTGTATGAACCTTCTGCACCTGTCCTGGTTTTATAAAATTTATTATTGTTCAAATACCCTTCAATAACATCATCAACATAAGAAGGAAGAAGGGAAGGTTTTATCTTCCCACCTTCTAATAGTGCATCAACATTCGCTTTTGCATCTATTTTTGCTTCAAGTTCTTCAAGTTTCTTTTTGCTTGTGTCCCCACCTGCTATTAAACCCATATTTCAATCCTCCTTAAACCTTTTTACCAAAGGCAACATAAGTGCCTGTTGTGCAATAACCATTTGAATTGTAGAAAATAAACCCATCTGTGTAGATGTCTTTAATGTGTGTTGGTTCATCCATTCCACGATTATCTGTTCTTGTTTGAATTGTGAAACCAGGAACAATGGTGTAACCATCATTACTATGGAATTTAGAACTTTTGAACATTGCTTGATCCCAACTTACACGAACATTACCATTTGCATCAAGTGCATCAACTCTGCCAAAGATAATTCGCCATTCACCAATTGTTATTACTGTAAAATAGTGATACATGTTGCTATTTGAACCTGTTGCTCTATTGCTTCCACTTTGAAATGTTGGAATAAATGCGTTGCTAAACAACTCGTTGATTGCTTCTTTAATTGTTTTATTGTTTGTCTTTAAGTTTGCACTACCAAGCAATTTTTGAATTGCAGAAACTGTATTTCCCAAAGTTCCAACGGTTGTGTTTAATCCTGCAATGCTTGTGTCTTGTGTTGTGTTTTTGCTCTCTGCACTTGTCATTCTTTGTGCAAGGTTTTGCAATTGTGTTGTGTGGTTGTCAATTGTTTTTCTGTTCTTTGAACCTTCATTGCCAGGATATGCCTGTGTTGAACCACCACCCAAACTCAAATTGCCTGCAACTTTAACATAATTTGTTCCACTCCAAGTGTAAGTGTTGCCTTTATATTCACCTTCACTTTGAATGTAATAATTGTCATATTGATTCAATGAACCATCTGCTGTATTGAAGATTGTTCCATCAGCATCTTTCAACCACAATGAACCATAAGTTGCAGAGTTTTCCACAATGTAGGCATCAACTGTTTTTGTTTGTTTAACATTTTCAAGTGCTGATTGCATTGTTTCAACACCACTTTGCAAGTCATCAATTTCATCATTAAATTTAGAATTTATTTCAGTAATTGCGCCCTGAACGCTTATTGAATTTATGTCATCTGTTGGTTGAAAATCAATCTGGCTTGCTTTCAACCCTTCTGCTTCCGTTGCAATTCCTGTTCCATACAATGTAACATTAACAAATGTAATGGTTCGGCTAGGAACTTTACTTATTTTTATCCTTCCATAAGCATGTCCTGTTGTTCCACCCATTTCAACAAATGGATAAATCTTGATATTTTCTTCATCAAGCAATGCCTGTGTGTCATCATCAGGTGTCAACATCAAATCTTGTGTAACACTGTTTGTTAATAATCTGTGTGTGAAGTCATAGTAATAAAATTCTTCTCTTTTGTAATAACTTGTTTCACTATCATAATTGTCAGCGCTTAAAACAATTGATGTATATTCTTTTTTAGAACTGTCATAAATGTAATAAGAATTGCCATAATCAAGTATTGTAACATTTACTTTAATAAACAAGTATTGAACTGCACTCCACTCATCAACACCAATGCTTTTTAGTCCCAAAGAAACAAATTGAATGACTTGTGAAGTGTCAATTCCATTTACTTTCTTGTCTAACAAGTTGACCGCTTCCTGAACATTGCTTGCACCTAATGAAGTATTTTTATCATTATACTTGATTTTATCTGCAGTCATATCTTCTTCGGTCATAACTTTCTTGCCATCAATTGTAATGCCTTTGCTTGTAATTCTCATTATTTTTGTTTCGCCATCTTCTATGATGTAGAAATATAAACCGTTAGCATCATTAAATATTGATTGTTGTTTTGCAATTTTGTAGTAATTTACACCTTCAACATAGTCATCAGGAAGAATAACCCTTTCATAACCACTGATAACCCTTGTATAATAGGTTTTTTCATTGTCAACAGCACCTGTTGCTTCAACATAAGTTCCTGTTCCTGTTTCTTCATTGTAGGCATATATAAAGTAACCAGCAGTATTAACAATGTTTCCTGCTACTGCTTGATATGAGTAAATTGCCTTATAACATTCAGCAGAATATGTTGTTTTTGGACTTTCTATCAAAGTCATTTCATTGTAGTTAATGTCAACTTTGTTCGCCATGCTCATTTTGGCTTCATTTATATAGTTTATAATTTCACTATACTGGTCATCTTCTAAATTTGCATTGTTGTAATCAACACCTTCCATAACCACAAAATCAAATGATTGACTTGCTATTGTTTGTGAACCAACAGTTGCAACAATTTGACATTTTACCCTTCCTGGTATTTGTGTAACACAATATGGAATGTCAATTGTCCATATATAAGATTCTTCATAGTTTCCAATACCTTTCATTATGTATTGTCTTGTGTTTGTTGCATTAGGAAGTTCAAACGCAACTTTTATTGTTGCATTACTAATTATAGGTGCAACTAATTGAATTGAATTTGCTTTGTTAGAACCCTGATGCAATGACTCGTTCACCAACTTGTCAATGTTTAGTTTTTCATCAGCAAAGATAATCATATTATTCCTCCTTAATTTCTAATTTCCTTGTGAATGTAAAATATGGCAAAGAAACTTCTTCGCCATTCTTAATTGTTATATTTTCGCCAACTATCAACTCGTTTGTTGTTCCAACATTCACCAATGCCCATGCTTTGCCATTTGCGGTGGCGGTTATGTCTGCAATTTTAATTTGATTTGTTGCAGACTCTGTAACAGTGAAATTGACTTGTTTTGCATTAGTTAAATCTATGATATGCGCAAATTCATTGATTTCATTTGGCAAAATATATAATTTGTAATTTAGATTTTCCTTTGAAGTAAATGTGTTTTTTCTTCCAATACCTGAACCAATCCTTATGTTTGGTCTGTTTGGTGTTGCAAGAAAATGAATTTGATAAGATAATGAAATTTGTTCCCTACTGTCTTTTTTCAAAACTAGCGGATCATCACCTGTTGTGAATAAAATGTCCCAATGATTTGCTGGCAGTGATGTTCCCAAAGGAAACAAATCACCTGTTGTTTTTGCAAGGTTGTAAGAATATTCAATTTCTTTAACCTTTCCAAAACTAACTTTTAACTTCTCAATTTCGCCATAAGGATCAACATACTTTGCATAGTCTTGAATTTTTGTTTTGCCTGAATAAGATGTTGTGTTTCCTGCTGAATAATTGTCTTCATAAGAAAATTTGAAAACAATAGAATTTCCAACACCTAGTGCAATGACAGGTCTGGCAATTTCTTGCAAAGCAGTATTATCAGCAGTGAATCCTTGCGCCTTAACAACACCAACATTGTTTAATTTTCCATCAGTAAAAGAATTTTTGAAGGCGGTTATTGCAGAAGAAGTCAACAATGTGCTTCCCTTGCTTTCGCAACAATCACCAATCAAACAATAATTTTCATGAATATCAAACCTGGCATAACTTGCTTTTTCACTGACTTCATAATATCTTTTTTGACTGTTAATGGAAATATAAGCAGACTTGTTATTAAATTTTTTACTCATTCCAATTTCTGCTAAAATGTGATTATTGTAAGTTTCTGTTTTGACACTTGTAATTGTAAAACCTTTATATTTTGTGTTCACTTTTGGAACTTCGGCTAATTTACTAAATGTCAACATCAACTTCTTTTCAGGAACACCATATTTGGCAACTGCACCTTTCAAGTTTTCGCCAAGCGCTGTTGCACTTACCATGTTTGCACTTTGATTGTAAGTTAAAACAGTCTTAAATGCTAAATCACTAACATTTTCTTTTGTTTGTTTAATTCTTGCTGAAACCATAGGTGTGTATGTTACCCTGAATTGCAAGTTGTAAATATCTTCATTATTCCAAAAGTTTTTCCACCAATTTGTTTCAATGCCTAGTTTTTTATAAATAATGTTCATTATAGAATAATTTTCAAAAGCATCTGTTATTAAATGTTCATTCTTAAAGTTTAATTGTGTGATATTCTTTTGTCCTTGCGTAAATTTCAACGCAAACATTCTTGATGTAGGAAATGTATTGCTTGAACTAGACAATGTTTGATATTCAGCGCTTTCATAAACAAATGGTGTAATATCACCAATAGGTGTTCCATTACTTAAAACACCTGCTTCAAGTTTGATAATGTCATAAATAGGATATTCTGTTGAAATAATCATTCCATCTTCGGTTATTTGTGCTGTTCCTGTTTCCACTCTTACTGTCTTAAAACCGTTCACAAATGGCTCTGTTATGCTTCCACCAGCATCATTGTCAGCATCAATCAAATTGTCCACATTCATATCTAGTTCACTGCAAAAGTTGTCCATGTTTTGTGTTTGTGTATTTTGATTGTATTTTTCTAAATCAACAGAACATTCTTCATCAGTTCCCAACAAATCAAAAAATACTTTTTTATTCTTTAATCTAGGTATAGCATGAATGAAATCACCTATTTCCTTAAATGCTTCAAATAAGGTGCATTTAGTAAAAGCAAATTCAGGCGCTTTCTTTGCATATAGTTTTGCAATAAGTTCTCTTTTGCTTTCATCATAATCATTGACTTGTGCCAGGCTAAATCTAGGTGTTTCACTCGCTCTTAAACTTTCGCAAGTTTGCAATAAAACTTCACAAACATTTTTCACTGTCTTGTCTTGCTTTGGTGCGATTGCTGAAACAACCGCCAAATTGAATGAAGCATCTACATTTCCAATTCCACCTGCTTTACCATTCGCAACAAGTGTAAATTTATAATCACCCGCTTGTGTTGGTGTAAACATGAATGTAGATGAAGCAGGTGCTGATGAACAACTATCTGTTTGTGTCATAACTTCTGTTCCATCAGGTGCTGTTATTGTTAGCACCACATCATTGTAATCTGTTGAAACAGTGTTGATAAATGTGTAATTTGTCTTTGTAAAATATTCCATCAGCAAATTGTATGGTCTTTTTATTTCTATTGCCTGGTTGATTTCTCGTGGACTCAATAAATCAAATTCAATGTATTTGCTGTCAGGAAAGAACCAAAATTCTGTTGTAACACCTGCAACCATTACTTTCTTTTTGTTTGATAAATAATCATGAACGATAGGATTCGTTGCTGTTTTTGTATTAACAATATATCTTTCCATTTCCTTTGTTTCTTCAATAAGAACAATATCATGATTGAATTTATTGTTTTTTATCATTTCATTACTTTCATCACTAGCAATGTAATAATTTTCTGTTTCTGTTTTAATACCATCATTTTTATTGATTTCAACTGATGAAAATGGTGAAAATGGTTTTTCTTTATCTATTGAAATCAATTCTAAATAACCTGCATCAAGACTATCATCTGCGGTTTTTTGCTCTTGAATAGGCATTGTGCATTTGTTGGTATAATCAACACCATTTATTTTTATTTTTGTGTTCATTAAATGCCCTCCCTTGATGAGTTTACATTGACACCTGCTCTACTTTGTATCATTTGTGATTGAAGGTTCTGTATTTGTTTATTTGCCTTCATTTCGGCATTTTTGAAGGCGAGGGAAATACCGCTTGTAACAACTTGTAATGTGATAGCAAGTATTGCACCACCGCCTCCGCCAATTCCCATTGTTTTGCCCATTGCATAACCAGCAGTGGCAGTGCTAACAGTGTTTATTGCTTTGTTTGCCATATTCATTCCAAAATTTATTTTTTCTGCAACACTTTTTTTCCCTGTAACAAGACTTATTCTGCTACTTGCAGAAGAAATTGTTTGTTGTATAAATGGCTGAACAGTTTTAGATGCAACATACATCATTACTGATCCAGCAATTTGTCCTGCAGTCTTATCATCTTTACTAGGAACTTTTGTTTTGTCATCTTCTGCCTTGTTATCTTTGCCATTTCCACCAACCATATTGATGTTAATTTCATAAGTTGCCATTTATACCACTCCTTTTAATTTGTTTCTTCACTTTCTTCTATGTTTTCTGTTATAGTCCCAAACACTCTAATTGTGTATGTTCCTGACTCTGCAAATGTATGAGAAGTCGCACCCTGTTCATAATTTGCACCAATAGTTTTGCCACCATCACCCCAAAAGACATGTCCTGTGGCATTAAGTGTTACATTTTCATTATTTGATGTGGTCGTAACTGTTTTTATTGTCCAACCTGCTCCATAGTCCAATAAATCTTCAACACCTTCAACAAGGGAAACATTCATTCCTGCATTTGTCCCTAATTGCAAACTAATGCTATCACTTCCAAATGTGCAAATATAAATGTTTTCTTTCTTGTGTCCTTTCACATATAAACACACTGCAACATCTTTGTTATAATCCAACACATCTTCTTCAATCAAATCACAAAAGTCTGTTGTTAATTGTGCAATAACCATATCAAAGCATAACCCACCTGCTAAAATTACACCTTTTGTTCTTTTCTCGTTTGAAATTAGATTGTGATTTGCTTGTTTTTCGTTTGATATAGTTAAAGATTGAAATGCAATTGTTTCATTATTTGGCTTTAATTTCCATTGATTTGAAGAAAAACCATTCGCAATACAAACTATTTCTATTATTTGCGTTAATGGAACGCAAGAAGGCATATAACCAAATGGTTTTATTTCTGTTTGTGTTTCAGGAAGTTTCACCAAGTATGTTGTGCTAAAAAAATCACCGCCAAAGTTTTCAGCAGTGATATTCTTATTGTTGTAATTTTCTGTGAACCAGGTTAATATTCTTCGCACATCACTAACCTGTTTTGCAATTTTTTTCTTGTCAACTCTTTCTTTTCTTCCATTAACATACCAGGTGATTTGAAAAGTTAAGTCCTGAAATTTTAGACCTTCGCCACTAATTGTGTTTGAAAATAGTTCTAAAAGTCCGCAAATATAATTTTCTGTGCCTTCTACTTGTTTGTTGTTTGCTTCAAGTTCGCCAGCATCTGTATAAATTTTGAACACTGCACCTTGCGGATTTTGGTTCAAAATGTTTTCTATTTTTGTTGATACATCAATTATTTCAAGCATCTATTTTCCCTCCAATCTTTCTTGCTATAAATTGTGCGGTAGGCATCACCGCATTGTCAAACCACTTATATGTGTTTTTGAATTTTGGATTCTCATTGATAATTGCCTGATAGTTTATACCTGCTCTTTTAATTAAGACTTCATCATCAATGTAAATTGTCCAAGTATTAGGCTTTGTTTGTTTGCATTTTATTGCAGTAAATGCCAAATAGTTTGTTGCATAAGGATGGCGGTCTTGATGCAATTTATTTGGCGCATGATTATATCTCAAATAGTTCATTGCTTTAATTGCAATCAATTCAAGATTATTCATTTTAACCTGCCCTGCAAAGTGTGATTATTTTAGTTTTATTGCCATTTTCTTTGAAGAAAAGACAAGCAGATGATGAATTTGTCGAGTCAGCATCTTTTACTTCCAAAACAAAGTATTTTCGCCCTTCAAACCAACAAATATCATCAGTCTTAATAGGCAATGTTGTTTTTGTTTCCCAAATTGCATCACCTGTCGCAACGGTCATGTTTCCATTTGATGTTTTTCTTGACACTTCTTTGTCAGGTTTTGAAAACTTAAAATAACCATTATTTCTGTCATCTTCGCCATCAACCCACTTTGCTCTAAAAAATTGTTTGTTTTTAGGTGCTAAAAATTCTAACATTACCAAACCTCCACATCAGGTATTTCAGGAATAATTGTTGAAAGGACTCCAGTGGAATACAAGATTTCTTTTACATTTGGTGAAATGTTATCTTTCTTTTCATCTTCCAATGACTCATCACCTTTGATTGCTAGTTTTTCCAATTGATATTCAAGACAATTTCTTAATTCTAGGCTTAATTCTTCATCAGTTGCCAATTGATAACAAGCGCCTTCATAATGAACCGCATTTTTCCTAATGAACCTGTAAACATCATCACTAACCCTTTTTAATATTCTACTATGCAATGTGTTAACATTAGCATCAGTTTCATCAACTGTTGTTAAGTCCATTTTCATGACATTATTATTCACCCATTCTTTATCAAGAATAAACCTTTTTGTTTTCTTGTCAAACACCATTCCTTCACTGTAAATCATAATTCCTCCATAGCGATATTTTCTCACCAATTGCAGAATTGAACTGCAATGCAAATTTTTTTGCACTTCCAAAAATGGTGATAAAAAAGGAAAGCAAAACACTTTCCTTTTTGTTTAATTATTTATTGTCTAGGCACTTTTTTCAAGTTTAACAACATGAAGTCTTGCACCTGCAATGTTATCAACACCTTCAATGTCAAATGTTTCAGTAACAGATGTGTAACCTGTCTTTTCAACTTTGATGTAAACTTTGTTCACATCTGCTGGAATTGTGTATGAACCATCTGTGTTGGCAGTGATTGCTGTTCCTGATGAACTTGTTGACTTGACAGTTAATGTTGCACCAGCAACTTCGCCATCAGTATCTGTTGCTTTGATAGTTAATGCAACTGCTTGTCTAGGAGCATGTGCATAAATACCAACTGCTTTGTTGTCGTAAACTTCTGCAAGACCATAGTTTCTGTATTTCAAGATATATGCATCTGCATTTTGGTTGTCTTCTGGTGAAATAACATTTGATGCTTTGTGTTTTTGGAATTGCATTACTGCTGATTTTTCAACAATCAAGAAGTCAAGTGCAAGACCTTTGTTTTTGTAACCTTTATCACCAAGTTCACAAATTGTGTAAAATCTTGATGCTGGAACTTTAACAATTTTCATGTCATCAAATTCTTCAAGTTTTCTGTTAATCTTTGAGTCGTTAACATCACTGAATCTTGTTGCGCCACCTTTTCTCAAAAGATTGTAGAATGTGTTAGATACAAACATTACCAAGTTTGTAGATGGCACTTCTTTATCACCCATGATTTGTTCTGCTGTTTCAACTGCTGAAATTGCTTCATCAGGTGTTTTAACAGAACCATAACCAGCAAGACCTGCCTTGCTAGCATATTTTGCAATACGGAAGGCATCAAGTTCAGGAATTGCTTTTGTTCTTTCAAATTCGCCTGAAAGTTTACCAAATGCAATGTAACCACTTTCAACATCATCCATTTCATCAACAGAGAATTTTTTGCCTCTGTCATAGTTAGGTGATTTTTCTTCTTGTGTTAATGTAACATCACCATTTACATAACCATTTGCTCTGCTGTAATCACTCAAACCATCCATTTCCATTTTATCAACGGTGAATGTTTTTGCTTCTTTTGTAGAGTCAATTTGTTCTGTGTCCAAAATACTTGTTAGACACTCATTTTGATAAATTTTGTCTAATGATTTCAAATAGACCTTGTGTAAACTAATATTGTTTGCCATGTTTTTTTCTCCTTAAATTTTTTATAGTCCCATTGATTTTTCCAATGCTTTTTCACTTGCTAATTGCTCGGTGTTAGCACTTGAATTATTAGGTCTAGGTGGCACAATGGACTTTCCACCTGTGGTTGCTTTGAAATACTTTGAATTTTCGCCTTGTTGCTTAAATTCCTTCAAGCAAGATGCAAAATCCTTTTCTTCTGTAACCATTCTTAAAACCTTATATTCAACAAACTCTTTGAACTCATCATTCACACCTTCTTTCATAAATGCATTGTCAATTTCATATCTTGCCAATTGATTTTGTAAATCAGTGCTTTTTGATTTTTCTGCAGTCAACTGTTCTTGCAAAGTTTTGATTTCAGGCGAATAATCACCGCCCTTGTATCTTTGTTCAAGTTCTTCCATTTCCTTCTTGTGTTTTGCTTCAAGTCTTGAAATGCGGTTTTCCACAACACTATTCAATTCTGCTTGCGTAAAGGTCTTTTCAACCTGTGTTTTCTCTGTTCCTGGCTTTGTTTCATCAACCTTTGACTTGTTATCTGTGGCTGACTTATTTGTGCCTTCTTCCACCTGTTTCTTTTCGTTTTCAGTGGTGTTAACTGGTTCTTTTTCTGTTCCACCATTTTCTGTTGTGTTTGGTGTCAACACATTTTCATTATCTTCCATGAATGCTCCTTTTTTTAGGTCTTTGTTGACCGATTTCAAACAAAATTATTTATTTATGATAATTTTGTAGGACTTCCTGGTTCAACAGGTTGTTCTTCGTTTTGTGCAGGATCAACAGACTTTTCTGCTTCTTCTGCAACTTTGCTTGATACATCTTCTGCAACATCAGGGGCTTTTTCTGTTAGTTCATTGAACTTTTGGATTTTTTCCTCTGGTGTCATGTCTGTTGTATCAATGCCATTTTCTCTTAATGTTTCATCAACCATTTCAAGAAATACATTGCCACTGTCCATCTTTGCTACCTCCTTATAAATAATTTTGTTTATATAAACAACACAATTGTTGGTTATATCAAGTAATAAAAAAGTCAAAGAATAATCCTTGACTTGTAAAATGCTCTGCCATTTGACACACAGAACTTTTCATATTTGATTGTTAATTGCTTTGCCAACAGTCTGTAATCTTTTGCTTCTTGACCTTCCAAAAGTTTAGCATTTGCTTTGCACAACCTGATATTTCTTTCAAATTCTCTTTGTTTCATATCAACTGCATACTCTTTTTGTCTTCTTGCTTCACTTACTGTTGGTTGCCTCATTCCTGGCTTGTATGGAATCAATTTGTGTCTGCAATTAAACCCAAGCAGTCCATTTTTCCAAACTCTGCCTGATTTTGTTGTAACAAACACATCTGTTGCTTCCTTCAATGGATAAATTCTCTTACCATCTTCGGTTGTTCCTGATTTGTTACTTAAACTCAAAACCTTTCCTTGCCAAAATGCACATCTCTTTGAACAGTTTGCATGACTGCTTACAATCACCAAATCTGTATTTTCTTTCAACTTATCAACCATAGCATTGTTATCTTCGTTTCTTTTCCACATTTCCATTTGACTGTCTAGTGGCTGATGTGCAACCCTTGTCGTTGGATAACTTTCCGCCAGGTTTGACATTGACTCGTTGATTTTCGGTATTCCTTGTTGTTGAATGTTTTTATCAACCGCCACCTGCAAAGACTTCTTTTCAAGACTTGTAACAGGTGTTTTTGGCTTAATGATTGCAAGACCAAGCAATAACAAAGGTTCACCAAGTTTTAATGATTTTACTGCTATTTTCCACTGTTTTATTGCAAACTTTAATAAACTAATTTGACACTTCTCTCTTGCATCACTATCAGTTATGGCTTCCAATTCTTTTTTTAACAGTGTCTTAACATCTTGCATCAACCGTTCCGCTTTATTGACAGAGAACAGTGCATTTTTAATTAAAATTTTAATATCAAGTTCACAATCTCTTGTAATCTCAACTATGTTATACATTTGTCCTCCTGTTGCAATAAAAAAACACCAGCAATTAAAACTGATGTTTTCTGTTTAGATTTGTTTTTAATAGCACATGTCAATAATTTCTGTTACGACATCATCACCACTTGTGTTTGGATCAGCATTTTTAAGATACTCAATGCAATCTTCCAAGTGTTGTGGCTTTCTTTTTATTGCTATTGCTATTGATGCAATTTGTTCATTGTTCAAATCAAACTTTTTTAATTCAGGTTTAAGTTTGTTTGCAAGTTCTTTGTCATCAATCATCTTTTTCCTCCAATAACTCAATAAGATTTCTGTATTCTTCAATATCTATCTTATCAACAACTTCAAAATAACCTGGCTTAACATTTTTCACAAAATACTTTGTGTTTTCAATGTTTATTGCTGTTGCCTTGACAGACTTGTTTGCATACTTTGTTGCAAGTGCATGTGCAACTTGTGCATACTCTTTCTTTGGTAGATATATGCTACCATTTTTTGATTTGGAAGTCAATGATTTGCCTTCATCTTTTTCCTGGCTGGTTTCACCTTGTTTTTCCTGTTTAGAATTGATTTCATTATACTTGTTGATAACTTCTTCAATACTCATATTTTTGGTGTCAATACCTGCCTTTTTAAGTGTTGAAAATGCTAAACCAATAAAGTTCCCCATGAATTAACCTCTGTCTTTTGCTACAATTTTTATTGCGGTTTCTCTATCACATTTTAATTGTTTTTGCCAAAAGTCAACAGATGCTTCAAATGCCTGTTCACTTTCTTCCTGTGAATAACCATACCCCATCAATTCTTGTATTTTTTCACTACGGACTTTCTCATAACCTTTGTTTGTTTTGTATTCAAATGTTGGTGCAGAATTTACATTGCTTACACCTTCATAACTTCCCCTTGTCAAACCTTTGCCTGAAACAAATGCCTTTGCTTCATCAGGTGAAATTCCCATTGCGGTTGACATTTTTTCTGCGGTGTTTGAATTACTGTGTTGGACACCACCATTATAGGATTTGACAATCTCTTGTTTGGCTTCATCAACAGTTGAAACAAATTTTTGTCCATTTGAAGTTCTTGCCAAATATGAACCATCTTGTTGTGGTCTTATTTGACACCACTTACCTCCAGGAAGAACCAAATCAACACTACCTGAACCTTTATAACTCTGTAAATCTTTTTCAATATTATCTATTGTTGTTTGTTTATTTATGTTGTCAGGATTCCCAACAGTGTATTTGTCTGCCCTTTGCTTATCTTGCGGTTCTTCTTTGGACACTGTTTCAACTGTCGAGTCTTTCTCGGTAGTTACCGAGTCTTTCTCGGCATCTGTCTTTTTAACAGTTTCTTTGCCTGTTTCTGCGGTCTTTTCTTCTTGTTTTGGTGTTTCTTCACCCTTTGTATTAGAACCGCCATCACTACCTTTTATTTCGTTGTATTTTGCGATTGCTTCGCTTGTGTCCATCTTGCTTGTGTCAATGCCTTCTTTCTTCAATGTGGCAAACACCATTCCTATGAAATTACTCATCATTTCCTCCCATTTCATTACTATATTTTTGCGCCAATAATTCTTCGGCATCTTGCATTGTTCCTGTTGCCTGCATTTCATTGACAAAATCTAGCGCCTGTTTTCGTGTCATTTTCCTGGTTATAACAAAGTATTCAACTTTATCAATCAAACCCTTCTCAAACTCTGTCATTGCCTGTTGTTTTTCGCTTTCTGTATCAATAATGATAGAGTCATCAAAGTTGACAGATATTTCACCAGGATCAACATTCAAATATTCACAAATGGCTTCTGCAAGACCAATCAATGCATCTTTCAATACAAGTTCGTGTTTTCTTATGTTCCTGAACAAACTTGAATTTGAACTGATTATTTGTGTTGCGGTAGATATTACACCGTTGCTAAAAGTGTAAAAGTTTTCACCAAGACCAACCTTTCTTGATAACAGGTTCAAGTGTGTTTGCATTGCCTTGTCATGTTCATCAACTCTCAATGTCATATTGCTTTCATAAATAGGTGGTTTGTTGTTTTCCCACTCATCACCCAACTGTTGATAAACAACTTCGTTTTCATCAATATAATCAATCCAATTATCACTTGTCTTGTCATACCTGATTGCTTGCAAACCTGCTTTGACAAATATTCTTTTTCTGCCCAACCTAAATTCATTTTTGTATGAAGAATAGGTTTCATCAATACTTTTTAGAACTGAAATTGCATTTCCAAAGATACTTATTCCCATAGGATTTGTTTTATCAATGTTGTTAACAATGTTTGGCTTGATGATTTGGAACGGTGAACTTCGCTTTAATTTAGTGCTATATTGAAGTCCTTTGTTTTCAACATTATCAATTCCTTCAACAACATCACTTCCCTTAACAGTTCCGCCTTCACCATTTATTTCTGTAACATATTCCAAGAACTCTTTTTGCTTTTCATCATAAACAAATGACATTACTTTGTATGTTACATTGCCATTATCATTTCCAATTGTTACAAAAGCACAATCTGTAATTTTGCCATTGTCCCACTTTATAGGAAAGATAAAATCACCATGAATGTATGAAAGAACCAAGTCATCAACAGTTATGTTGTTCATATCTGCGTTTGGCTTTATTGATACCACAAACGCACCTGTTCCAAGCGCCAATGCAAGTTCTGTCAACTGATTGCTTTCAACAGCAAAATTGTTGTTTTTAAGAACCTTTTTCAGCAATGCATCTGCACTGGCATTTGCACACTTGATTTCCACCTTTTCTGTCATCAATAGGCTTGCCATATCTTCGCAACATGTTTTCGCCATACCAAGTGATAGATATTTTTGTGATTTTCTTTTCTTTCCTGTCCAAATTGTGTATTTATGCCACTTTGTTTCACCTTCATACCACTCTTTGAACTCTTTTATTCGTGAAAAGAACTCAATATATGAAACATCAGTGCTAAATGCTTTCTGTATGTAATCACTCACTACTTTTGTTATTTCCATAACTTACTCCTTCATAGATTATTCAAGCAATGCAATCTTTCGCAAGTTTTTGCTCCAGGACTGAATTGCATATTCAAATGTGTCCAAATCATCAATGACATTAACTTCACTGACTTCATCCAACCTTTCTTCTGTTCCTTCCTTGTAAACTGCATCATTAAAGGCTTTGATTGCATGTTTACATCTTTTATGAACTCTAACCATTCCTGCACCCATAAGTGCTATTGTTAGGTGTATTCTTTCTTTGATTTCATCTTTTACACAAGGTTTAACATTGCAAGGGAAATCATCTTTTGCGACTGCAGTCTTCAATGATTCACCTAATGTTGTTTGTGCATTATCAAAGTATGAAAAATCAACCCTATAACCATAACCTTTACATTCATGCAGAAACTCAATAAATTGTTTTTGCAATAATTGAACATCACCATGTTTTGTAATGCTTTTTTCTGCCAATATATCAACACCTTTGAAGTCGTATCTTAAACCAACCAATTTGAAGACTGTTCTTGATACATTTTCACCAAAGTCAACACCGCAAGCATATTCAACATACTTAACAGGTTCATCTTTGTCATCAAATATGAACTTGTCATTGTTTAATGCAAATAGTTTATAGATTGCACCTGAACCGCTTACCCACTTACCAAGAATAAATCTGTCATAGAACTCTGTCCCTTCATACAGTTTTTTCATGTGTTCAACATAGGCTGGTGATAATGTTGGATTGTCATCTATTGTGAAATTGTAAACCTTTACACCTGAACCTTCTTTGTCAATGTAGTCTGTTTTTAACCAATGACTAGGTATATCAGGATTTGTTGTGCAGATACAAACTGCACCTGGCTCACTCAACCTGGAAAGCAACATAGCAAACACATTCTTTGGATATGTTGTTACTTCATCACATACTGCCCAAGCATAAGTTGCACCCCTGATTTTGTATTCGCTTGCTTTATCATTAGCACCAACCAACCTGACTTCTGTTCCAAATATAACCACATACCTATTACCTGTTGCATCAACCTTAACTTCACCCACATTAGCAGGGAATAAATCACGCATAGGTTTCAATATGTTTTCTTCTATTGTTCCAAGTGTTTTGCCTGTTATGATGCCCCTAGCACCTTGATAAACATAGATTAGCATAGGTATGATAAAGTATGTCAGGAAGGTCTTTCCGCTTCTTATAGCACCATTAAAAATAGTCAACGGAGCAAACCATTGACTATTCATTTCACTTATTATTTGTGCCTGTTTCTTTGTGAAACCACCAAACATTGATTATTCCTTTGTTTCATCAAGTTCAGTGTGTTTGTTCATAAACTGTGCAAACTCATGCAATGGCACAATTGCATAAATCACTTTATCATTGCTAATTGCTATGTCAAACAGTGTTACACCATTAACCTTTGTTCCAACACCATGTTTTCTTATGAACTCTTTGCAAATTGCATCTTCTTCCACACTAATCTTTTTTTGTGTCTTTTTGTTCTTCACCATATTCAACTCCTTTTATAGCATCAACCAAATATTCCAAATCTTGTTTTTGTGCTTCCGCATTAAACATTGTAATATCTGTTGGCATTTCGCCTATTATCTTCAATAGCAATTGTGTCATTTTGAAGTTTCCTGCAAGTGCCTGTTGCATAATTGCCATTGCTAAAACTTCCTTGTTTTTGACTTTCTTGCCTTTCAGTTCCACACCTGATTCCTTTATTATGTTCTTTGCCAATTCGCTACTTGCGTTTGTCAAAAGCAGTGATTGTAACAACTTGCTAATTCGCAAGTTCTCAATTCGTTTTTGATTTCCCTTCTTACCATTTATCACCGCCCTATCACCGCTAAACCTGTTTTTAATAGCATTAGGAGTGTTTAGGTTTGGAAACTTCTCACCATTGTCCATATTGCCTCCTATCTACTAATTACAAAATCAAGCGAATTGCTTGTTTCGGTTGTTTTCGGTTGTTTTTAACATAATAATTCAACTCCAGGAATGGTTTAGTGTTTTTCCAAATAAACATTTACTTCATTAACAGTAACTGTTCTGCCTTGATAATCAATCATATAATCAATAATGTTATTTGTAGATGTTTCATCTTTCTTGATTATAACTGCAACAATTCTGCCATTATAGGTGAAGTCATTGTGTTTAGCAAAAACAATATCATCAATTTTATATTTTGTTTTTACAGGAAATTTTGTTTTATAATCTTTCAATTCTATTTTTGTCATCATAAGGTCGTGTCTAAAACAATCTGCTTCATCTTCTGCCTTATGACATCTTTTCCAAACTCTTTGTTTTTCATCTCTTATTATATACAAGACAAATCCCACAATACTCAACAATAGAACAAAGTTGAATATTAAAAAAATCAAAACTGCTATGTTCATGTTTATGTCCTCCTTACCACTTAATGCATACATTTTCCCATTTTTTGTATGCATCTATATACATTTCGCTTTTATCACCATTGTATGTAATTTCATAATACATTCCATCACAAACATTTGTGCTAACAAGCGCTTTATTGTTTTGTAATGTCTTGCACAACCAAACAATATAAACATCATCAACTGTTATTTGCTTCTCATCAGTTATTTCTGCTTTCTTGTTATAATAGTCAACTACTAAATTTTTACATGCAATTGTAAATTCTTTATTTGTCATAATTCCTCCATTTTTTGATTTCTGCCATAAATTTCACCCACCTTAACCGCATTTTTAATGTTGGCAGTCGGTTGCCCCATGTGAAATGCGAGGTATCAAACTCATTTCACACACACCAAAATAAAAACAAGTCAGTGTTTACTAACTTGTTTTGTCTTATCTTGTTACAAACAATCAAACTCACAAATACTTGTTTCTTCCTTATTTTCGCAAAGGGATTCGGCAAATCTAATTGCTATGATTGTTTTTTTGATACCTGTCTGTATATATTTTTTGACATTATAATTATATCACACTGTTTTTATTTTTGTTCTGCTTATTTCCGCTTTTTTCCGCTAAAACTGATGTAATTTTCATCAATCTAAATAGTTTTTGCCTATGAGTCGCACAAATTCTTCTCTTGAATGTGTTTTCTCAAACTCTCTTTGGCAGTCTTGTTTTAACCGCAAATTCAGTCTGTAATCACTGTGAACACCATCATTTGATAAATTATGTAATTCGCCACACAACCACACCCAAAAACCATTTTCTTCACTTATATTTCTATTTGCACCACCAAATACATGATGCTTATGAAGTCCAATAGTTGAATGTGTAATATAGCATTGTTTTCTTTTCTGTAATATTGAATTAGACATCTTTTTCAATCCTGATGTTATTAACTCTCGCCATTCTAACATATCTGTCATTCCAGGCATTTTGGAATGGAATGTCATCTTCATAATAGATTGCTCTATTATTCCAATCATCATAGCATTGCGGACACATTGCACTGTTTAGAACAGGCACAAGATACATTTCCCTGTTTGGTGTGTTACACATATCACACACACCATAACCACCTGTTAACCTAACTAATTCTGTTAAAGTGCATTTATAAACAATATAACCACACTTTGATAACAACCTTTTCATATATTCACCTCCATATCAAATATACTTAATTGTGATTGCGCTTTTTTCAACCTTGCAGTTCCAACTTCAAAATTATGCTTATCTTTTTCAAAACCAATAAATTTTCTTTGCAATCTATGACAAGATACAGCAGTTGTGCATGAACCCATAAAACAGTCCAAAACAACATCACCTTTATTTGTATGTATGTTAACTAACTTATTTATTATATATAAAGGCTTTTCGGTTGGATGGTCTGTTTCGCCATAGATTGAAGCATTAGGATAATCAATAACATTGTGCATATCTGTTTGCTTTGTAAAATTAAATGTATATTGTCCGCCTTCCTTAATGCCATAATAGCAAAATTCACTTGCGGAAAGATAATTTGTAATTCTAAACTGTGGTGTTGGATTTGTTTTATGCCAAGTTAGAATTGTTTTGTTTTTAATTCCATTCTTTGTAAACAAATCTGCTAACCAACTTATTTTTTCTTTTGCAAACCAACAAAGAACTGCACCGCCTGGTTTTAATAATTGTGTGGACAGTTCAACAAATTCTTCAATGAACTTCTCATACTCTTTGTTGTCCATTCTGTCCCACTCACCAAAATCAAATTTTATTGATGTTTTCCTTGAAGTCTTGCAATTTGGCTTATCTCTTTTTAAGACTTTACCTTCAACACTAATATTGTATGGTGGATCAGTGATGATACAATCTACTTTTATACCCTGCTTCAATAATTGTTTCATCCCTTCTATACAATCCATGTTGTAAACATTGTTTAATTCTAACATTTATTGTTGCAAGCGCTATTGCACTTGCGATTTTATTTGATGCAGAAGCAGGGGCAGACATAATTAGTACTGTGAACAGTGCCATTAATGATAATACCATAATTACTTACATTGTCCCAAGTATAACTGGTGTAAGTGTTAGGACTGCGAGTCCACCAGTATTTATCATCTAACTTGTTGCCTTCCTTAAACCATTCATACTGCTTTCCTTCGCCATTTTGAACATTGTAATCTTTTTCTTTGCCTGAATATTCTTGAACACTCAAAAGGAATAATTTATCAACTGTCTTTTCAAGTTCCCCATCATTCCCTGTCAACTTAATAACAGGAACAATCAAGTCTTGAAGGACATCAGGAAACAATTTCAACAATCTAACCAATGTTACATTGCGCATATAACATTTGCCCCAACCACCTTCATTTGTGTCTTTATTTATAAAAAATTCACCATCAGGGAATGTCAAAGGTGCAAATGTCAAACCTGCTTTTGTTCCATCTTCCATACAATCATGATTTTTGCCAATGCAAACAACAGTCATGTCTTCATCTGTTTTTAGTTTGAATTTGATAATATCCCCAACATTGATAAATGCTGATGCGTTTTCTCTCAACTTGTCTTCAATTTGGTCTAACAGATAAATCTTTGGACTTTCAAGTGCATCAATTTTCTTTTTTGCTGTTTTAATTGCTTTATCTATTGCAGTCAAATATTCATAACAACCATCTTTTGTGGAATAATCAACAGTTCTTCCTGTTGCATTGTTTATTTCATCAAGAATTTTCTTTGTATTTTCACAACTTAATTTCATTTTAATTTCCTCCATAATACACTTTGTTTATAAGTGTATTTATTAAATTTAGATTTTTCTTAAATTTTTCTTCATCTTTCATCAACAATTCGTTTGGATCTTTGCAATCACCTGCAACATTGTAAACAATACATTTATCAGGAAAGGCTTTGCAAATATTATCTCTGCATTTGTTCCCTTCAAAATCATTGTCCAGGCAAAGCACAAACCTGCACTTGTCATTGATTTCAACTGTTGGAAGTTTCTTCCAACCTTGCACACCGCACAATGCAATTGCATTATAACCATACTGCATAATTGACATTGCACAAATAGGACTTTCAACAATAAACACATAACCATCTTTTGTTAGCGCTTGTTGATTAAATAATGGTTCAGTTCCAGCAACATCTACATTTGGCTTGTAAAATGCTTTTGTTTCAATGTTTCTGCTTTGATAATATGTCAAATCATCACTATAAGGAATAACAACAGATTTGTGTTTTTCATCATAACCTAGATGAAATCTTTGCTGTGTTTCTTTTGTTAAACCCCTTTTGTAAAAGTAATCACATTTAGACATATTTATGTAGCAGTTCATAATGAAACTTTTAATTGCTTGTGGATTCTTCGCTTCTTTTTTCTTTACAACTTCCGCTTTTGGAACATAAGGTTCATAGGTGCTATTCGTGATTATTTCCATTGCTCTTATAAAATCACAATTTTCCATTTTCTTTACAAAATCAATTATGTCCCCATCTGCGCCACACCCAAAGCAATGAAAAGTGTTATTGTCATAAATTTTCATAGAAGCATTTTTGTCCTGGTGAAATGGACACACAACCATTTTGTTTCGGTTAACAGGAACACCATACTTACTTAATATTTCATAGATGCTGTATCTACTTTTTATTGCTTCCGCATTAAATTCATTGTTCATAAATCTCCTATATCTAATGCCTTGTCTTTTCTCTTGTTTTGCTCATTAAATTTGAAACAATAACCCCTGTTTTTGTCAAATTTTTGTTTGTCGTAAAATAATGGTTTTGGTTCATTATTAAAGATTGTTCACATGTAATTATTTGTAAATTACTTAACTCAAAATTAAAACGATTTCCATCAAGAAAAATTAACTTTGTTCCTTTTGGAATTTTGCCATTTGCTTTTTCGTAAATAAATCTATGCTTTAATTGCCACTTATTTGGTTCTTTGACTTTAATTTGAATATAACCATCTTTTGTTATTCTTTCACTTCCAACAGGTCTATGATTATGTGGCTGATTTCCTTTCTTAAAAGTTGTTTTTCTGCAATTGTTTTGGCTATCAACATTCATATAATCAATCCACTTTTTACCTTTGTTAAAAGTTTTATGCCCCTTTTCAAATCTTCCACCAACCAAACCACTTTTTATCCCAAGTTTTGTTTTAATGTTACCTAAAATATGAATATTGATTTTAATGTCAAAATTATTATTAAACATATCAACAAGGTCTTTTTCTGTATTTCTAATATTGTCTTTTATAAATTGTAAATGTTCATCACTATATTTGTTTTTCATTTTCATTCATTCCTAAAAGTTTCATAGTTTCCTGTGGTGCGTTCAACGAATACCCGCTATCCTCCAAAAACTTTGAAGCATCTAAAACAACTTTTGCATTATTTATAATTGAATTAGCAACATCTGTCATTGCCTTCGCCCTCCCAATTTCCTTTGATAATTGTTCTTCGGTTAAATCTTCATCATTCAATCTTTCAAGTTGTTCAAACAAGTGATTATTCAAATCTGTTAATTTATTTTTCATATTCCCTCCATTGTTATTAGATACAATATTGCTACTGCTACTTATAATTTTTCTAAATTCTTTATTTGAAATTTCTATTGCCATTTTTATCTATTCCTTAACTTCTTTGGCATTATTCCAAAACCTGTTATTTCCTATTCTTGTTTCTTTTTCATTTTCCTGTAAGGCTTCGTAAATAAATGCGCCAAATTTTCTTAATTGTTCATCTTTCCTGGCAACAATATCTTCAATCATTTTGTCCACCATATCAAAAGAATAAAAGTTTCTAGGAAATTTGCCATTATTAAAATAATGAACAGATTTCTGTGGCATTTCTCTTAATATGTTGAACCTGTAAGAAAATTTTTTTTTCCCTGTGTGGTCGCTAATTCTAATACTATTGCACAAACCATAATCTAATTTTAGATAAACAGACTTTGTGGTTTGTGCATCTAGTCTTTGAATTATGAAACCTTTTTGAATGAGTTGCTTTTGAATATATTTTGCCATTTGCTTTATGTTTCGCATCTCAAACCTCCATCTTTTTAGAATGGTAGGTCATCATCATCAATGGATTGTAATTCTGCTGTTGGTGCATCTTCTTGTGAACCGCCATCTGTTTGGTCTTTTGCACTCAAAAATTCAACTTCGCTTGCAACAACTTCTGTAACATATCTCTTTGTTCCATCTTGTGCATCATAACTTCTTGTTTGAATTTCACCAATAACTGCGCATTTTTTGCCTTTTTTCAAAAACTTATGACAATTATCTGCTAAACCCCTCCAGGTTACAATATTGATAAAATCTGCTTCTCTTTCGCCATCTTGACCTGCGAATTTTCTTTGAACAGCAAGTGTCAGTCTGCAAACAGATACACCGCTTGTTGTTGACATGTGTTCAGGATCTTTTGTTAAATTTCCAATTAAAATAACTTTATTCATCTTTATTTTCCTCACTTTTATTTTTTTTGTTTTTAATTTTTTGTTCTAGTTTGTTTGACATCTTAAAAACAAAAATTATGTCAAACACCGCCAAGTTGATTAGACACACCCACTCAACAACAGAAAGTGATGCCCAATTTATGAACCCACTGCCTAGAAAACAGAAGGTTGCAATTCCTATTGTTCTGCATATAGCAACAATCAACAAGAAATACCAATATTTCATTTTTGTCATACCTGCAACCATACAAAGTGCATCATCAGGGAAACATGGAAATAAGAACATTAGTGGCAGAAATATCTTACTTTTGACATCAATCAAATCTTGTGCTTTATGTAAACTGTCTGCACCGACAATTTTTGAAGCAGTTTTTTCACCAAGTGTGTTCCCTATCAAGAACATAATTGATGAAGCAACAATCACTGAAAATGTTGAAATTGCAAATGCTTTCCATGCGCCAAATAGAACTATTGCAACAATTATGAATGTTGCCGATGTTCCAGGAATTGCACATAAGAAAATGCTAACAGTGATAAACAATGCAATATAAACAACCCAACCCCAAGCACCACATTTTTCTATTAGTTTTCGCAAACCTTCAACATCAGTTATTCCCAAATACTTCAACAGGAAATAACAACCAACACCAAAGGCAACCAAAGTCAAAACAATTAGTGCAATTTTTAATATTTGTTTTTTATTCATTTGATTTTACCTTCTTTAACTTAACAATAAGCACTGTTTTGCCAGTTGAAAAATTTTCAAATACTCTTGCTTTGCAAACATAAGTTGATGTATCTGTTGTGTCTTTCTCTTTTTGTTCTAACAAAGCATCAAGTATTTTTTGCATTTGATTGTCAAGTTCTTCAAATCCAATATCAACCATGTCAATTTCAAGTTTTCCAACCCAAGAACCATCTGCCAATTTCTCAATGTGAATTTGATTTTCATCTAATTCCTTTTGATACTCATTTGATGCATCAATCTCTGCCTGTTCTACTTCTTCTTCCTCTAACTTTCTTTCATAATCTTCAAAGTAACTCAATTTTTCAATTCCTCCTTTTCTAAATTTTGTAACTTTTTTGTGCTAGAACTATACAACGACCTTGTGCCACTTTCGCTATAACCAATTCTTCTTGCAACTTCTTTCCAATTCGGTCTATGTGTAGTTCTAAAAATCACCATTTCAACACATCTTCTTGCAAAGTAATCATCTAATGTGTCAATGAATAAAACAATGTCATTTCTTACTTCTTCCAACTGCTTGTTTAACTCTTTTTGGTCTTGCTGTATTTGGTCTAACCTAATAACAAAACTTTCAGTTGGCGAACCATGATAACCTGGTGAACCTGGCATTCCACCATAATCAACTTTTGGCAATTGTCCCAATTCTCTCAACTCATTTTCTTCATTTATTTTTGAAGCAATTTTGTATTTGATGTGATTGTATTTTCTAACTAACTCAAAAAACTTCATATACCCTCCTAGAATGGCAAACTGTCATCATCAGGCAGTGGAATCAATTCAGGTATTGTTGTTTGTTTTGGCTTCGGTGCTTCAATTTTGTCTAATTCCCTAAACCTGAAACACTTACCTTCATATTCCATTTTCACCGCTCTCATTTGCCCGCTTCTAAATTTTCCAATTATCAAATCAATGTTTCTTTTTTCTTTGTATTTGCCATCAGTTGAATGTAAAAACATAATTATGTCTGCGTTGTTCTCTATTTCGCCTGATTCTCTCAAATCAGCAAGTGTTGGCTGTCTTTTCTCATTGTCCAATGCTCTGTTTAATTGACAAAGCGCTATAACAGGGACATCTAATTGTCTTGCCATCACTTTTAATTCTCTTGCTATATCACCGACATCTTGAAACCTGTTTCCTGTTTTTGTGCCTGGTTTAATAAATTGCAAATAGTCAACAACAACTAAATCAAGACCATTCTTTCTTTGAAATCTTTTTGCTTTAACAGACATTGTTGCAACTGTGTTGTTGGAACTGTCATCTATATACAAACCGCCTTCGTTTATTTTTTCATCAATTCCTTTCAAAATTTCAGGCTTATCACCAAGTGGTTTTCCCTTCTTTATGTCATAGTTGTCTATTCCACCAATCAGGCTGTAAAATCTTTGAATGATTTGATTTCTAGGCATTTCTAAACTGAAAAATATGCATTTCTTTTTTAGGTCAATGGCACAATGGTTCAAAACATTGATTGCAAATGCTGTCTTACCCACACCTGCCCTTGCACCTATAATTATCAAATCACTTTTCTGCAGTCCCCATAATGTTTTGTCTAAAACAGGAAAACCTGTTGGAAGTCCAAAATCATCATGCTCACCCATAATGATGCGGTCTATTCTTTCAAGTTCTTTCTTTGAACTAACACCAGCATGCTCAATTTCAAGATTATCAATTTCATTTTCTTCTATGTTTGCAAGTTCATTTTGCATTTGCTTCAAAATGCTTGCTGATGCATTTTTGGAACTCAATTTTTCCTGAAACTGTCCTGATATATCTTGCAATTTTCTCAACCTGGAATTTTCTTTCAAAATATCTATGATTGTTTGATAGTTTGCATTTGAAGGCAATAATTTGTTTGTTATATCAACAAGTTCTTCCATTTTTAGTGGCTGTGGTTCTATTCTTTCAATCAATTCCCACAAAGTAACAATGTTGATTTCCTTTCCTGCCCTATACAACTTTTGCATCATAATGAAAACTTGCCTATAATTTTGACAAAAGAAATCAGTGTCTTTCACTTTTGACATTATGTCTTCTGCAATAACAGGATTTTTTACATTCTTGTCATAATCAATTAAAACGCATGCCAACAATTCTTTTTCTGCCTGTTCATTACAAAATTTAGTTTGCATAAGGTATGCCCTCCTCTTCGGTATCAACAGATTTCAATGGATAAAACTCTTGCCAGCAGTTTGTGATTGCTTTTTGAAGAATTTTTAATGCTTGCGATTTTGTTTTTGCATATTCCCTTAATCCTTTTATTAACCCATCAAAAGTTGCTCGTGTCCTTACCGCTTTACTTTGTCCCTTTGCCTTTCTCATAGCAATAAACTCTTTGAATTTTTTTATAACATCAGGATCTATGAAATTTTTTTCAATCAATTCATTGATATCTTTGTCCGTCAGGACTTCGCTTGTTTCCTCGGTTGCAGATGTTTTCTTTTTTGTTTTTTTCTTTTTAGAATCATTTTCATTATCATTTTCATTATCATTAGGCTTGTTTTCGGTTGTTTTCGGTTGTTTTCGGTTGTTTTTGACTGGCTCATCTTCATCTTCATTAGATGATTTTTTAGCATTTGAATTGCCCTTTGGTGCGCCACCTTTTGCACCATTTTGCTTGTTAATTTCACATCTACTTTGCCACTTTTCCATGTCTAAATCTATTTGATGACTAATGAAAAGAAATGCCATTTCTGTTGCACTTTCCATAGTTTTGATTTCATCTTCAACAGGAAGACCTTGACTATACTTCAAAAGTGCATCAATCAATTTTCCTTTTTCTAACAATTCTAATCTGTTGAAATAGGTTAAATATTCGCCATATAAGACAAAACTATTTTTCTTCATTATGCACCTCCATTTGATTGATAAAACTTTTAAGTGGTGCAATACCTTCTTGAAGGTCATTTATTCTACTTTCTACTTCTGCAACGGTTTGTTTTGCATCTTCATAATCATCAAAAGTTTGTGCCAATCTATAACCCTTTGATGAACTAAAAGCAATCACAGGAAATTTCTTTTTGATAAATGAAATCAAATCTCTTGCAACCCTTTCATTTATGTCTAATGCATCAATAATTTCTTCTTTTGTTGTTGAATGTTTAAGCATTACATAAACAGTATTCAATCTAGTTTTTGTTGTTTCTGTTAGTTCTTGATTTTTGACTGTGTTATATTTTTTCATCTTGCACCTCCAGGAAGTCCACAGTAATTGATTTGTAATAACCAAAGTTTAAGGTTTGAAGAATTTTATTTGACATTTTCAAAGCAGTGCCATAATCAAAAGTTGTGGCAAATTCTTTATCTGTTAATGTGAAAGGAATTTGTATGATAGAGTCTTTTGAAATAAAACTATTGCCTGGCTTGTAATAACCAATCTGTGTTAGACCTGTCTTTCTAGCGGTCAATTCAATATATATCTTTACCATTTGATTTCCTCCACCTTGACTTCAACCCTTTCTTCTTCGCCATAGAATTTTGATGCCCTGATTTCATCAACCTGGCAATCATCTTCATAAGCAACACCATTCAAACCATCAAGAATGATTTTGATTATATTATCAAGGTCAGGCTTCTTTATAGGTCTAATTTGATTGTTTTTTGCCTGCTCTGTTTTAACCTTTGAATAACTTTTTGGTATTCGGCATATTGCTTTGATATAAACTTTTAGTGAAAATTCTTTTGTAAACTTCTTCCCACTTTGTTGCCTATATGCCTTTTTGATTTTAATTTCATAATCTCTTGTTGTCTTTGGTGTAAATGTTTGAACAAAACCATTTACTGTAACTGTTCGTGGTCTTGCCTTTCCAACAGGTTCACCAGGAATAACAACCCAACCATCATTGCAATTTGTTGCCATAGTATTCCCTCCATTCTTCTTCCATTGCTCGTTTGTTTGCGCTTTCAATTCCTGCTTCTGTCATATCATCTAAAATGCCATCAATGAGTTCTGCCATTCTTTTTGTATCATATACTTCATTTGATGAACCAATAATGCATTTTACCTCTGCATATAATTCACCTTTATATTTCAAACCTTTATTGATAACAACAATGTCTTTGTAGTCATTTTTCAAACTTTCAACTGCTTCTTCTTTAATTAAAATAAACTTGACCTGTCCATACTTATGTAGAACTTGAATATACAAATCTTCTTCTGTAATTCCGCCCTTTCTGCCACCGTTCAAAAAGTATGCCCATTCAGTCAACAATGCCCACATTAAAGCATTTTGGTTTAATGTGCGGTGTTTTTTTTGATAATCAACAGTGAGTGATAGTTCCTTTTCATTTTTCTGCAAATCATTCATTATTTGTTTAACTGCAAATTTTGACTCATAATTAACAGGAAAAGTTATTTCATAGTTGTTGTTATAATCAATTTTTAACTGTGGATTGCCCACTTTTATTCTACCAATCATATTTTACCACCTAGTTTAAGATGTCATCATCAGGTGGTGTTTCTTCTTTATTTTTTTGATATTCAGGTTTAGTTATTGATTGAATTAGCGCTTCAAATAATTCATCACTTAATTGTTCAGGTTCAATCTTTTGCTTTGACTTGACTTCTGCCCATTTTTTAACATTTGCTAGTGTGATTGTGCTATTTGCCAATGCATCTTGAAGTCTTTGTTGTCTTTCTTTTAATTTTTCACCTGTAATTGCAGGTTGCTTGTTTTCTACCTTTGGTTCAGGTGTATTTTCCACTTTATTTACTGGAAAGACTTGCACACCTTTTCTGTCAACAATAATCAATTTTGTAATTTCTCTGTTTTCGTTATATTGAATATCTTTGACAGTGTATTTTGCATATTTATCTGTCAACTTGAAAACTTTGCCATCCTGCTTTGTTTCGGCTTTAATGTAAATCACAGGTGCGGAGTAAAGTTCTCTACCAATACCAACTTTGAAGCATGCTCTTTTGAAGGCATCACTTGCTTCACCTTTCTTTTGATTTCCTTCTTCATCTTCTCTGCTTTCAATTCCGCAGTCCCATTTCCAAATGAAATCTTGATCCGCACTTTCTCTAACACCGACACCACAATACATGTTGCCTTTAATCTCTTTGTATTCATTGCACCAATTGAACACTCCAAACACTTCATCAAGTATTGCCATGTCAACTCTTGCAGTCTTATAAAGCAACAACAATGCTTTACCATCTAATACTTTTTTAACTTTAACTTCAATGTCATCTTTCGTTAATAGTCTAATTTCTTTCATAAATTGATACCTCCTAGAATGGAAGTGGTTGCGAACCACCATTTTTTACGCACTCTTTGTAATGTTTGCAGAACTCACAGCACAAGCAATATTCCTGGCATTTCTTGTCTTCACCTTTCCTGGTTTCAATATAATCACCACCATTAGTTGCTTTGTATTTCTCTGCTTCATCCATACTGTCTAAAACTCTCATTGCGGTTTTTCTTCCATTCTTCATAACCGCATATTTGTCCCCACTGTTCCATCTGTCATCAGGTGAACAAATATCAAGGTCATCATCTGCAAGCAATTCCGCCTTCTTTATGTCTTCAAACTTATCAATAATAAATTGTTCTATCCATTCCAAATCTTTGTCTGTAAAGTCAAATTTTACTTTTTGGACTGGTAGTTGTGGATATGTCTTGTCAAATTTTGCTTTTGATTTTTGCCAATCTTTCAAAATCAAAATAAATTCTGCTTTTCTTGCTTTGTAACCTAGTTTCCTTAACATATACACATACATCAAACCTTGTTTCTTATAGTCATCAAAGTCTTTCAATATGTATTTCCAAACTGATGTAACTTTGTAATCTATAACTGTGAATGAATGTGTGTTATACAAATCACTTCTTCCTGACAATGTATAATCACCAACTTTAACTTCCAATGATTTTTCTTTCAACAAGTGTTTGCCTTCTGTTGAATTTTCAAGAACACTGTGGACTGCAGTCCCAAAAATGCTCCATATCATATCACTTACATCTTGTGAAATTTCTTCATTGTGTCTTCTCATCAACATAATTTCTCTTGTTGGTTTTAACAAGGTTGTTACTGAATATCTTTTGTCCCTATATTGATAATCACTATTAACTGCATCTACAAATGGTTGTGGAAGTTTCATGTTATTTGTAATTTTCATCTTACACCTCCAATTACTAATGCAATGATTGCTTGAACACTGACTGTTCTTTTTGGTTCTTCTATGACTTCAAGGATTATGCAATTTTTGTAATCTTTTGGATTCTCAACAACCTTCACAATCCTTTTGTCAAGAAGTTTTGAATAAAATTCAATTTTGTATTTTTTCATTTTGATACCTCTCTATTTTTTAATTTGTTTTTTTTGATTTTAAGTTTTTTTCATAATTATCAAGATAACTACGAATAATTACTCTAATTGCCATACTTTCATTGCCATCACAATTTTTTGTTGCATAATCAACAAGTCGTTGTTTTAGTTCAGGCTCAACATTTGAAAATACAGGCGTTGAAATCTTTTTCCCTGTTTTTCCTGCCATCTTTTACCTCCTTCAAATTTTTATAAAAAAAATAGGCTCATCAATAAGATGAACCTATAAAATCAAATAAAAATAGGGCTTGTCATCTTACTGACAACCCTATGTTAACATTTCATGTTTTTGTTGCTTTTTCCTTGACAAAATCTTTCGTTGCTTTTATAATAATAAAACACTGGGCTAGATGGGGAGTTAGCGGTGCCCTGTAACCTGCAATCCGCTACAGCAGGATTGAACATTTGCCTAGGTGCAATTTGGTTGAATATGTGTATGGCTTGTTGATGGTGAAATTAAGGTCTTATGCAATTGGCTACTTTGAACCATGTCAGGTCCTGACGGAAGCATCATTAAGGAGACCAGTCAATGTGCCATGAGGAAACTTTGGTGGAGTTGAGAAGTTGTAAGGCAGTCAGTCAAATTGTAACAAAGCATTCGCCCAGTTATAAAAAAAGCAAGGTCAATGTCCTTGCTTTTTTGTTATTATATTCATATTTTTAGTTTAGTTTTGTTCTTTTTGTTTTTCTTTTTGAGATTTGACAGTTTCTTTCAAGTTTTCAACTTCTTTTTTGACTGCTGTTTCACCCTTGTTTACGAGTTTTTTTGCGTCTGTGCAATGTTTATACAAAAGTGCACCAGCCACCAAACCTGCACCAAATCCCATAACCATCCAAACTTCTTTCATTTGTCTCCTCCTATACAAATAGGATTTGCAAAAGACAAAAAATTATTCAATAAACAGAATCAATATTTGTATCTGTCAAGGACATTAACGATTTTTCCAAAATCAAGTTGAGAATCTGTTCTTGTTATGATTGGGTCTTGGAAAATTGTTTTTGAAGCATCACAAATTGAAAGGAAAGATTGTGGTGATGTTAAACAAATGTAATTTGCAACATTCACAAAAGTTTTGTATGTGTCATTTTGGTCAAACAAAATATTCGGGCAGTTGAAAATCAAACTCTCCACCAAAATTTGGTTTGGAACTTTGTCATAAGCCTTTGAATAAAGTGCATTGAAAATTCTTATCATGTTTGAATACATCTTTCCACAAGAATTTTCTTTTAGAGCAATGTTTTCAAGTCTTTTGCCAAAATTGATTGTTAAAAATTTGTTTTTGTTTTGATTGTAAAGTTTGAAATCTCTTGTTTTTGAGTCATAACTGCAAACATAAATGTTAACTCTTACATTTGTCCCAAAATCGTCAATTCCGATAAGAGAAATGTGATTTGTGTATTCATATATCATTGAAGTTTCACTCAAAAACTCTGAAAGTTTGTTTACCATGTCATGTCTAAAATCACTGATTTTATATTTGTCAATGGTTACATCAAATGATGTGTCTTTTTTGTTTTTCTTATATTTTTTTCTTCCGATACGCCAAGAAGCACGAAACTCTCTCCAAACATTTTTCCAAAAGTTTTTTCTCTTTTTTGAGTTAAATTCAATTTGAGGATTTTCTACGCCCAAGAAATATGAGTATTCTGACAACTGTGACACTGCCCCAGTAACAACTTCGTTTACGGGCAACAAAACACATTTGTCAGGAGTTATAAATGGTGATTTCAATGCAATATCATCGAGACTGCTAAAAACCAAATCATAGACAAAATCATCTATGTGTTTCAAAAATTCTTGATTGTTGCTGTCATTCAACCCTTCAATCAATTCTCTGTTTAATTGACTTTTCATCTTTCTTTTCCTCTCATTGAAATTTTGGTGTTTTTGGAGTGATAGGTACTATTTTTTGTCAAAATGTCAAATTATTTCTTTTGCATGATATAAGCACAAAGGTCAATAAGTTTGTTTGAATAACCCCATTCGTTGTCATACCAAGCCACAAGTTTAACAAAAGTTGGGCTTATCATAATTCCTGCTGTTACATCAAAGATACAAGTTCTTGGATCACCAATTAAATCGCTTGAAACAACAGGTTCGTCAGTAATTCCTACGATTCCAGCCATTTCATTTTTGCTTGCTTTCTTCACTGCATCAACGATTTTTTCGTATGTTGTAGGTTTTTTAAGTCTTACAGTAAGGTCAACAACAGAAACATCAAGAGTTGGAACTCTATAACTCATTCCTGTAAGTTTTCCTTTAAGTTCTGGAATAACTTCGCCAACTGCTTTTGCAGCACCAGTTGAAGATGGGATAATGTTGTAACTTGCAGCTCTTCCGCCTCTCCAATCTTTTTTGCTTGGTCCGTCAACTGTAAGTTGTGTTGCGGTTGTAGAGTGAACTGTGCTCATAAGACCTTCTTCAATTCCAAAAGTATCATGAATGATTTTTGCAAGTGGAGCAAGACAGTTTGTTGTGCAAGATGCGTTTGAAACGACATTCATATCTGGTGTGTAAGTTTCATTGTTTACACCCATAACAAACATTGGCATATTTTTTCCTGGTGCAGAAACAACAACTTTCTTTGCTCCTGCTTCAAAGTGTGCTTTTGCTGTGTCATAAGCAGTAAATTTTCCTGTGCATTCTACAACGACATCAACGCCATCGTTCTTCCAAGGAATAAGAGATGGTTCTTTTTCAGCATAGAAAGAAATTTTGTTTCTTCCAACGCAAAGTTTGCCATCCTTAACTTTTACAACTTCGTCAAAGTGACCATGAATTGAATCATGTTCCAGAAGATATTTTGCATAGTCAACTGTCAAAAATGGGTCGTTTATAGCAACCACTTCAACATCATCTCTTTTTGATGCAATACGCAAAGCAAGTCTGCCAATTCTTCCAAAACCATTGATTCCCAATTTTACTTTTTTCATAACTAAACTCCTTTAAAATTTGATTTTATTTCTCTTCTGCACGACCATAACGCAGTTCTCCAACTGCAGTTGTTCGTGTAAAATTGACAATACCTACAAGCATAAGTGTGAGCATGATAATAAGCCATGCAATAAGCAAAACAACAATAAGCACTCTTGTCTTTGTGAAAATTCCTACGCATATTGCCCCTGCAACGCTTCCAAGGAAAAGCAAAATCCACATACACAAAAGTGAAACACTTGCCATTTTGTTGTATTCACGCTTAACTGGTTTTGTTTCTGTCAAAACCTCATCAACTTCCACACCAACATATCTGTTTATTCTTGTTGCGATGGAGAAGTTGTTGCAAACTGACAAAAGTTCAAACATATTTTCTTTATAACATATCGCAGAGATGTCTTCAAAATAAGTAAATCCAAAAAATCTCCTAACAACCTTTTTTGCAAATCTTTTGAAAGCAGAAACAAAACCATTGTATCTTGCTCTCAATGTGCAAATATCTTTTGAAGATGTTGAAAGCGCAACAAATTCTTCGTCAGTCAAAGGTCTACGCACAAGCATAATTCTTCCATTTTGCATTTTGCAAGAATGAAGCGAATTTATGATTTCTTCTTTTTTTGACTTGTTTGCAAAAACATGGATTTCGACATTTTTTGATTTTGGTTTAAATTTGTCTTTCAAACCCTCTGTGATGCCGACAAAAATTTTGACATCTTTGCCATTATGTTTGTTTACAAATTCTTCAAATTTTTCGGCATTCTCGACAATTGGAACAATTAAGTTTATCATTTGCTCTCCTTTGTTTCTTTTGTTGTTTCACCTGAAATTTTCTTCAATCTTCTTGCGTGTCTGCCACCTTCAAAACTTGTTGTGAGAAAAACTTTGATTATTTGAATTGCTTTTTTCTTTTTGATAAAACTGCCAGGCAAACAAAGCACATTCGCATCATTGTCTTTTCTAGCAAGTGAAGCCATTGTTGTGTTGTAACAAAGTGCCGCACGAATCTTTGGATTTCTATTTGCTGCAATACTCATACCAATGCCAGAGCCACATATAAAAATCCCAACATTATTTTTGTTTTCGAGCACTTTTTCTATGCCCAATTTTGCATAATCTGGATAGTCAACAGGCTCTTTGCTGTAAGTGCCGACATCAATAGTAATTATGTTTTCTTGATTGAAAAATGTTTTCAATTCTTCCTTCAATAAATAACCCCTGTGGTCACTTGCCATAATAATCATAAAACACCTCTCAAATTTTCTATTTTGTTTAGCAAAACTTTGATATTTTCTTCAATTTGTTTTGCTGTCTTTTCATAAACTTTCAAATCTTGTCCGTAAGGGTCACAAACCCCACTTGCCAGTTCTTCAAAACTCAAACACTTTTTTGAATCAATAAATCGCTTGTGGTCATTTGTAACCGCAACATATATGACATTTGGTTTTGTTTTTGAAAGTTTGACACTCTTTCTTTTTCTGCCATCATAACCCAATTTTTTCAACACAATGGAAGCATTTTCGGAGATATTGTCTCCTTTTGCATAGATGCCAGCTGATGAAAACTTGATGTCTTTAAGCTTTCTATCTTTTGCCATCTTTTTTGCTATTCGCTCCGCCATAACTGAACGGCAAGTGTTTCCAGTGCAAACAAAACAAATTTCAATCATATGTTCACCTGTGTTAAGTATAACCTAAAAAATAAAAAAAACAAAGCAAATAAACTTTGTTTTCAAAAATATTTCAAAATTATATAATAATTTTTTTTGGTTTGTAGAGTTTGTCAAGGTTATATTTTTCTCTAACTTTTGGCAAGAAGATGTGGAGTGTAAGACCATCAAAGTCAAAAACAATCCATTCACCTTTGTTATAGCCCTCAATTTTGTCGTCATAACCATACTTTTCAGCAATAATATCAGCGACTTTTTTGCTGTCAGTTGTTTTCATGGCAGTAGAAAGAATAACAAACTTTTCTTCGTCACCTGAAGAAAGATTGTAAACTGACACACTTTTGATTTTGTTTTCTTGCAAAATGTTTACGAATTCTTTAATTTTTACCATATAATGATTTTAACAATCATAAAAAGTTTTGTCAATCATTTTTGAAAAGAAAAAAAGACATAAATTGTCTATGATTTGTGTCGAGTGATAACCAATAAATTTATTTAATTAAAAACAAAATCACAAAGAACTGGCAAAATCAAAACTTATGAATAAACGCCACTTTAAGTGGCAAAAATCAATGCATGAGAAAAATCAATTTGTTTTTGCAAGAAGCATTAAAATTTGTTTTACTGTTTTTGCTTTGTTTTGTATGGACAAGGTATATTTTTAGAAAACTGTGGCTGTCAGTTGTTTTGTCCCTGTTTATTACGACAATAATCTATGTAATACTTTGCTTTTTAGGGCAGAAAAAGAGCAGAAAACAAGGACTAAAATTAAAAGAAAAGGCGGACGCAGAAGATATGTATCTTTCATTGGTATGTCAAAACAAACCAATAGATTTTTTCGCAAATATATTGTCAAAACAATATGAAAAAATTGACAAACACCCTGACTTTGTGACTTATGTTCAAAGCAAAAGTGCTGATGAGCAAAAACCAACTAAAAACAGTCAAACTGAAAACCCAAAATGTTTAAAAAAGCATGAAAAAACAGTGCTGTATTTTGACAATTCATTTGATGGATTGAATGTTTCAAAATTTTTGAAAATATACAACAAACTTAAAAAAGAAAAAGCAGAAGAAATAATCATTATATGCAAGGAAATAAACGACAAACAGGTATTTTCAATTTGTCAAAATTTTAAAGAAAAATTCGTTATTTTGGATCAATATCAAACCTATCAAAAGATTTATAAACAAAACCAAACCTACCCGGAAATAGAAGTGAAATGCAAAAATGAAAAGAAGATGGTTTTCAAAGACTTTGTTTCTTATTCTTTCAACAAAAATAGGACAAAAGGATATCTTTTTTCCGCTTTTGTTTTGATTTTAAGCAGTCTTTTTGTCAGAGCAACGATTTATTATTGTATAATTGCTTCAATTTTGGTTGTTTTTGCATTTGTTTCTCAATTCAATCCATATTTCAACAAGAAAAATGATTTCAAAGGATTGTAAAACTATCAAAATAAAATTTTACACTTAAATACCTACACAAAACATTAGCAGAAACCAACATATAACAAAAAAGCCATAGAAAATACTATGGCAATTCGATATGTTTGAAACCCTTTTTTGTTGATTTCTTATACAAAATAATGATGTAACCTATCACTTGCACAACTTCTGCACCTAGAGACTCTGCCAATGCGTTAGCCACAACCTTTACATCTCCATCACAGTTTTTCAAAACTTTGATTTTGACAAGTTCTCTTGCTTCCAAAAGCAAATCAACGCTTTTTACAACATTATCTGAAAGTCCATCTTTTCCAATCTGCATAACTGGGTCAAGTGCATTTCCAAGGCTTCTCAAATATGCTCTTTGTTTTGTTGTTATCATTTTTCCTATTCCTTTTAATTTTCTATATCTTGTGTAATACGCAATGCGTAATACCTATATTATGTGTAATATGCAACAATTTTTAATCAATATATTCAAATGAAATATCTTTGATTATGACAGTGTCGCCTTCTTTCAAACCTTTTGATTTGAGCATGTCAATCACGCCCATTTCTTTGAGTCTTGTTTGGAAATATGCAAATGAGAGTTCGTCAGACATAACAACGCCTCTTGCCAAATTTTCAATTCTTCCACCCAAAACTTCAAAACTGCCATCATCATGGCGTTTGATTTCGATTGATGAGAAGTCTTTCTTGTCAAAGTCAAATTCTTCAACTTTGAGTGCTTCTTTCTTTGGAATCTTCTTCAAATTTTCCAAAATCTTCTTTTTCAAGTCTTCTACGCCTGCTCTTGTATAAGAAGAGATACACATGTATTCGTCAATTTTTGTTTCTTTAACAAAATTTTTGATTTTTGTATCCAATTCATCTTTTTCCAAAAGGTCACATTTTGAAAAGACAACAATTTGTTTTGTTTTTACAAGTTCTGCATTATATTTTGACAGTTCGTGATTTATGATTCTGTAATCTTCTACTGCATTTCTGCCTTCACTTTCCGAAATATCAATCAAATGGACAATCAATCTAACTCTTTCAACATGTTTCAAGAAATAATGTCCAAGACCAGTGCCTTCACTTGCTCCTTCAATAAGTCCAGGAATGTCAGCAACTACAAAAGTTTCTCCCAAGACTTCACATACACCAAGATTTGGATAAATCGTTGTAAATGGGTAGTTTGCAATTTTTGGATTTGCATTTGAAATCACAGAGAGAAGTGTTGATTTTCCAACATTTGGAAATCCAACAAGTCCAACATCAGCAATTGTTTTAAGTTCCAAAATCACTTCTTTACCTTCAGTAACTTCTCCAAGTTGTGAGAAAGTTGGTGCTTGTTTGACTGAAGATTTGAAATACGCATTTCCATGTCCACCCAAACCACCTTTCAAAGCAACGAAAGTTGCCCCATCTTCGTTAAGGTCAGCAATGATTTTGTCAGTGCTTGGATTTATCAAAACAGTCCCAGTTGGAACAAGTATAACTTCATCCCTCCCACATCTTCCAGTTTGATTTTTTTGATGTCCATCTTCACCGTTTTCTGCAACAAACTTCTTTTTGAATCTAAAACTATAAAGCGTGTTCATTTCATTTGTGGCTTTGAATACGACATTTCCGCCATTTCCGCCATCACCACCATCTGGACCACCATTTGCAGTTAATTTTGTGCGTAAAAAAGAGGTAGAACCTTTTCCACCATTTCCTGCTTTTATAGAAATTTTTACTCTATCAAGAAACATTTTCTTCTCCTTTTTACTTGTGTTTTCTGCTTTCTTTTATTTTTTGCACTGCTGTGTATTTTACTCTAAATCTCTAAAAATTTCAAGAGTGTTTTATTTTTCCGCTGGCACACCGACCCTAGAGCTTGGACAAACTGCATTAAAAACGCAATTTCCACAATCTGGTTTGATTGCTTTGCAGGTATATCTCCCAAACAAAACCATTTGATAATGAAGCTTTGACCAAACACTTTTAGGGAAAATTTTGCACAATTTTTCTTCACATTTGTTTGGATTGTCAGTTTTTACAAGTCCAAGCCTGTTTGAAACTCTCAAAACATGTGTATCTACAGCAAAATTATCTCCGCCAAATGCCACAGCCATAACAACATTTGCAGTTTTTCTTCCAACGCCCGCAAGCGTCAAAAGTTGGTCAAAATCATCAGGCACTTTCCCATCAAATCTTGTTAAAATGTCTTTGCTAGCATTTTTGATGGATTTTGCTTTATTGTGATAAAAGCCACATGAGTGGATTTTTTCTTCCAATTCTTCAAGTGGCATTTTTATAAAATCTTGTGGTGTGTTTGCAGTTTTGAAAAGTTGTTCTGTTACCAAATTTACGCGTTTGTCAGTGCATTGAGCAGACAAAATAACTGCTACCAAAAGTTCAAACGGACTTTCAAACTGAAGTTCGCATTTTGGATTTAGCACCATTTTATCCAGCCCTTGCATAACATAATCTTTATTCATAACAGACACTGCAAACCTTTTATTTTTTCATTTATAATTGTTTTATTTTAAATTTATGACAATTATTTCTTCATCATTGGAAAGAGCACAACATCGCGGATATTTGGACAGTCAAAAATAAATTGCAAGAATCTGTCAATTCCAAATCCAAGTCCTGAAATTGGTGGCATACCATGTTCCATAGCAAGCAAGAAGTCTTCATCAACGTCCATAGTTTCATCATCACCCTGTGCTTTTTCTTTAAGTTGGTCTTCCAAAGTTTGTCTTTGAGTGATTGGGTTTACAAGTTCGCTGTAAGCCTTAACAAGTTCTGCCCCACCTGCAACAATTTGGAATACATCAATAATTCTTTCGTCCTTATCATTTCTTCTTGCAAGTGGAATGAGCACTGCAGGATAATTGTAAAGAATTGTTGGATTTACAATGTTTGCACGAATTTTTCTCTTATAAATATAGTCAACCAATGTTCTTACTGTTTTACATTCTTCAAGTTCGGCATATCCAAACATCTTCTTGTCAACAACAATCTTTTTCAATTCGTCAACATCGTCAATAGCAAGGAAATCACAACCCAAAAGTTCTCTCATTGTGGCAACATAGTCAATTCTTGGCCATTCACCATCAAATTCAATTTCTTGTCCTTGATATGTGATTTTTGTTGTTCCAAGACAACTCTTGAAAAGGTCAACAATCAACTTTTTGAAGAAAGCAATATTATCTTCAAAATTCCAATAAGAAGCATACCATTCAACTTGTGTAAATTCTTGCAAATGTGATGGATCCATGCCTTCATTTCTGAAATCTTTTCCAAGTTCAAAAACTCTGTCAATGCCAGCACCAATGCATTGCTTCAAATAACATTCTGTGGCAATTCTCAAGTTGCATTCGATGTCAAGAGCGTTGTGGTGAGTAAAGAAAGGTTTTGCACTTGCTCCTGAAACGCTTGTTTGCAAAATTGGAGTTTCAACTTCAATAAATCCATTATCTTCCAAATATCTACGGATGAAAGACACAACCTTGCTTCTTGTCAAGAAGATTTTTCTTGAATCTTCGTTTGTAATTAAGTCAAGGTATCTTTGTCTATATTTAATTTCAGTGTCAGCAATTCCATGGAATTTTTCTGGCAATGGACGCAAAGTCTTTGAAAGCAAAACAATCTTTTCTGCTTTAACTGTTACTTCGCCAGTTTGAGTTTGGTAAACTTCCCCTTCAACACCAATAAAATCGCCGATATCAATCATTTTCTTGTAGAAATTGTAATCTTCTTCTGAAAATTCATTCCTTCCTACAGAAATTTGAATTTTGTCATAAATGTCGCGGATTTGGCAGAAACCAAATTTTCCCATAATACGGCGGAATATAATACGACCAGCAATTTTAACATGTTCGCCAAGTTTTTCTCTTGCTTCTTTGATTGTGCAAGTCCTCTCATATTTTTCTTTGTAAGGAATTTCACCCATTTTTTTTAATTCTTCGATTTTTTGTCTTCTAATATCTATTTCATTTGACAAATTTTCTTCCATAATTGCCTCCAATAACGCACATTATATTTAAATATAGCATATTTACGATGTTAAGTCAACAAATTGTTACTCCTATTTTGCTTCAAAATTCGTCAAATTTGTTTTGTTTAAAATTTCTTTTGTGGCAATTTCGTTTGGAATAAAAAAATATTTATGCTATTATATAAAATGTCTAAAAATAGACCGAAGGAGTTTTATTATGATAAAGATAATTGTTGATAGCACAGCATATACTCCAAAAGAATATGCCGATGCAAATGATATAACTGTTATACCTCTCAGGGTTTTATATAAGGGTAACGAATTCGACGAAGGATTCCCAGGAAGTTATGACGAGTTTTTTGAAGATTTTACAAAGACAAAAGTCTTTCCAAAAACAAGCCAACCTTCACTTGAAAAATTTATTGAAGAATACAACAAAGCCATAGATAAAGGCAATGAAGTTTTGGTTTTTACAATCAGCAGCACCCTTTCAGGAACATATAGTGTTGCTTGTCTTGCAAAAGACCAATGCAAAGACCCAAGCAAAGTTTATGTTGTGGATTCACAAGGAAACACACAAACCATTTTGGGATATGTTATGGAGGCGGTAAATATGCGTAAAGCTGGTGCGACCTGCAAAGAAATTATCGCTAGAATTGAAGAATTGATACCAAACAGTTGCGTGTCTTTTATTCCTGATTCTCTTGAATATTTGGTTAAAGGTGGAAGAATTGGAAAAGTTTCTGCTACAATTGGAACAATTTTGCAAATCAAACCAATAATTACATTCAAAAAAGGTGTTTTAAGCGACAAAAAAAGTTTTGGAATGCAGAAAGCTATGAAAGATTTGATTGCAACAATCCCACAAAAACTGAAAAGATTGTTTATCATTCATATCGCTGACACAAAGTTTTTTAATAATTTGAAAAAGCTTGTTTATGATTTTCTTGAAAAAAGACCTGATAAAAACGAAATTGAAGTTTATGAAGGCGAAATTGGTCCAGTAAATGCCGCACATGTTGGGCCAGCTGTTGGTCTTGCTTGGATTGCTGAATAATTTGGCAAAATTTTTAGGAGAAACAAAAATAAATGATAAGAAAAACCGCAATAATTATTGGTGGTTCTAGTGATATAGGACTCGTGATAGCACAACAAATGGCGAGAGACGGGTACAACCTCGCCCTTACATACAACACTCATAAAATTGACGAAGAAATATTCAAAAACGATAGAGTTGATGTAAAAACATACAAATTGGATTTGACTGACAGCGATAAAATTAAGGATTTTTTTGTAAAAGTTCAAAAAGACTTCAAATATTTTGACACTCTCGTATTTTGCGCCGGTGTTGCACAAAAAAGAGCAATCGTTTTTGATGTTAAAGATGAAGAAATTGACAACATCTTTGAAGTCAACATCAAATCTGCAATAAAATGTGTAAGAGAATTTACCAAAATCACTGTAAACAAAAATCCATCAAACATTGTGCTTGTTGGCTCATTTGTAGAAAAGACCGGATGCTCATGTGAAAGCATTTATACTTCGACAAAAAGCGGACTTTCTGGACTTTGTAAGTCACTTTCAAGCGAACTTGGCTCAATGCAAGTGCGTATAAATGTTGTTGCACCTGGATTCATAAACACAAAAATGAACAACAATATCACTCAAGAAGAAAAAGATGCATTTGCAGAAATCACTCCACTTGGACGCCTTGGCAGTCCAGAAGATATTGCGAATGCGGTATGCTTTTTGAGCAGTGACAAAGCATCATTCATCACTGGACAAACTTTGTATGTAGATGGCGGTTTGGTGCTCGAATAATGGCATAATACACAAAATATGGTGTATTATGCAACAACTTACACAAAATAAACTGGACAAATCCAACAAACAATTTGAGTGTTTTGTTTGGATAAAATGTCGAAACATGCTATAATAACAACATATATTTATAAAATTTTATAGAAAATGATTATACAGGAAGAAAAAGGAGCAATTATGTCCAACAAAAATACTTACCAATTTGACAATCTTACAAAGGCACAACAAGATTGCTTGGCTCTTATCGACACTTTAGGAATTTACGAACTTCGTGCACTTGCTAGAGTTTTTGGCGATAACTCCCCTACAACCTTGAAAAGAAATGACCACATTTCAATTATTATGAACAAAATCATCGCTGGAGACGATTTGAAGCCGATTCCACTTCGTCAAGGCAGACCATATAAAGAATTAAGCAACATTGAAGGCATCTTGGCAGAACTTTCTCAAATCACTGGGAAAGAATATTCTCTTAATGCAGCAAGCACAAGAAGTGCAAGTTCTCCAACAGCTGTTACTTTCAGACAAATGGAAGAAAACATAATTAAACAAAGGCTCAATCCTATTGAAATCAAGGGAATTCTTTGGGACAGAAATGACAAAGAATTTTATATTCATACCCCTGATGATAAATTGGTTCTGGTAAAAAAAGATGATGACTCTCGCCTTAAAGCATATGATTATGTGGTTGGCACAGCAATCATGATGAATAACAACAACGAATATATTTTGGACTCTATTTCTTCAATCAACTATCAGGATGCCAAGTCTTATACAGATGATTTTGAACCATATGCAAAAGACATCATTCCAACCCAAAAACTTGATTTCGAATGGAAACAAATTCTTCTGGGTTCTAGATACGCCGTAAAGATTTCAGATTTTATTGAAGATTTGGACAAGACAAAAAATCTTGTAAAATGCCTTAAAAATAAAGGAATTATAACAGTTGGTATCATTCCAAATGTTATGCCAGAACAAGAATTGACGGTTCAAGAAATTGGATTTGACAAAGTCTTTTCAATTTCATATAACAGAAAGGCTACATTGGTAAACGAAATCTTTTCACTTTTCATGCATCACATTGACAGACTTCAACAACTTGGCAAAAACGTTGCAATTTTTGTTGAAGATGTTGTTACACTTACAAATTCCATTGACTATACATTCAAAAACAACCCAAAATCTCTTATGGGACACACAGAAATCGCTGTTGAAACAGTCAAAAAGTTGATGATGCTCGCAAAAGCAAGTGCTGATGGAAAAAACACAACATTGTTTGTAACTTTTGACCAACCTGATATGCTTGACCAAATGTATATTTCTTCAGTTTACAAAGTTTCAAAGAAAATTGATTTATAAAAATTGGTTTCAAGTTTTTATATAAATCACAAAAGTCATATTTTCTATGCTTTTCGATAAATGTTTCACTTTTATTTGTGAAGCATTTATTTTTTTGTTTGACTTTTCTGCAATTTATCTTTATACTTATTTTAACAATTTGGAGGGAAAATGAGCGACATATTTTTGTCAATTCCTAGCGGATTCAACATTTTTGGTTGGCACATAAACTTTTATGGCATAACTAGTGCTCTTTCATATCTTATGGGTGTCGTCATAACTTGCCTCATCGCAAAAAAGCGGGGTTTCAAGACTGAAGATATCATAACTCTCGCCTGCTATGTCATTCCAATGGCAATCATTGGTGCTCGCATATATTATGTTTTGTTTAGGCTCGAACTCTACACGAATTTCTGGGATATTTTCAAAATTTGGGAAGGAGGTCTTGGTTTCTATGGTGGTCTTATTGGTGGAATGCTAGCAGTATTGATTTATTGTGCCATTCACAAGAAAAACTTTTTTGCCTTAATTGATATAATTGCCCCTTCCTTGATTTGTGCTCAAGGCATTGGTCGTTGGGGTAATTTCTTCAATCAAGAAGCATTTGGTTATTATGTTTCAAATCCAAATTTACAATGGTTCCCATTTTCTGTTTACATTGACTCATGTCACCAAACAGGCTGTTTGTGTGGCGGTTCTGGTTGGCATTTAGCTACATTTTTCTATGAGAGTCTTTGGAATTTCATAACATTCGCTGTTTTGATGCTTTTGTTATACAAAGTTGATTTCAAACAAAATGGCATGATAGCATCTTTCTACCTGCTACTTTATGGCATTGGAAGAATGTTTATTGAAGGATTGCGCACTGACAGTTTGTATCTCGGTTCTATCCGCATCTCCCAACTTTTAAGCGTAATTTTTATTTTTGTAGGACTTGTATCAATTTTGTATTACTTCTATAAAAATCGAAAAAAGAAAGACAGTTTTGACAAAATAATGGATGTCTTGAAACATGATTTATAAAATATAAGAAAAACCAAATAAACAAAAAACTTAAAACATGGAAGCAATATCAATGGTGTTGCTTTTTATTTTATTTGATTATCAAATAAACGCCCATTTTAGTTTAAATTTTGTGCGTATTGACATACTAAAATTGATATGACTGGTTATTTTGGTAGTATAAAAAAGACATATACTTTGAGATTTTTGTTTTTTCTGCTCCTTGTCTTTTTTGTCGTAATGACCACATTGTCTTTCACCATCTTATCAAAACCCGCATTATTTTTCTACTCGTTTTGTTTATCTGTTGGACTTTATCAAGTGGCAAAAGGACTTTTATTTAGATTGGATAGTTCGTTTTATCTTGGCTCATTATTAAATTTTATTGGAGCATTTGGATTTTATTTTTATCTTTCAAACCAAACTCAATTCTCGGCTCTATACATTTCTTCTGCCTTTTTGTTTGCATCAATGGTTACATTTCTGTTTTTTTTACAATTCTTTCACTTGATTGTCTCCTATTCGATATTTTTCGTCAATATTTATGGTTGGTTACTTTCAAAAAATTTGATAACTTTACCTATTTTTATTGCTTTTGTAGTGCCATTTTTGGTATTATTAAGTGTAACAATATTTTTGAGTATTAAATGGAGAAAATAATATGTTTTCACAAGAATCAAATGGCTATAACAAAGCCGAAGTCGATATGTATATTCAAAGAATGAAGGCAAATTATGAGTCAAAACTCATGGAAGAAAAACTCAAAGCCTTGGACTCAGAGAAGAAAGTTTTGGACATGAAAAACGAAAAACTTGAAATTGAAAACAAAGAAAGACACATCATGACTGCATTAAATGTCATTGAAAAGGCAAAAAAATTTCAAGAAGAAGGTCCAAAAAATTTATACAAACTCATAATGGACAAACTCAGTCTTTTAGTCAAAGAACTTGATTTAAAATTCCCAGAACTTCGCAAAAATCCAGACTTTGATGCTATTTTGATTGAATTTTCAGAGATGATTGATGATTACAAAGAAAATTTGGAAAAAACAACTGACATCACTCACCCAATTTATTCCGAAAATGACAGTATGCGTCTTTTGTTAAACAAAATGCAAGACTACAAAAAAGGGCAAGAACCTCCAAGAGAGATTCACATCACAACAGTAACAAAAAAACAAACACCACCGCCTATTTCAAGCCCCGTCGCCCCAAAAGATATCCCGGAAAATGAAAGCGGTTTCAGTTTTGAAGAAGCATTAAACCCAACAGAAGATTTGGCAGAAATTATGAAAGCATTTGATTTCTACAATCAAAAATAAAAACAAAGGAAGGATAAAAAAATGATTGAATACAAATTCGATACACAACTTTTGATTGAAGGTAAAAACTTGTCTGATGAAAAAATTAGAGAATACATCACAAAAAACATTGAAGGTGATTGTCTCCTTGTTGTTGGTGATGATGAAATGATAAGACTTCATTTTCACACAAACACACCATGGAAAGTGCTTGAATATTGTGATGGTCTTGGTGATATTCAAGACATTGTTGTTGAGAACATGGAAAGACAAGCAAACGGCTTAAACGGCTAATACGACACAAAATAAAAAAGAAGAGCAATATGCACTCTTCTTTTTTTTAATTGATTTTAATAGAAAATCGTCAAAAACATACCAGATGCTACTCCAACAAGATAGAGCAAGAGCATTATGCCCAAATTTTGAAATGGATGTTTTCTGTTTTTCGTCCACAGAATAAAAAGACCAACTCCCGCACCTGCTGACAAACCTGCAACCAAAGCAGGGAAAGACAAAGTCCCATACATAAACAACTCAACAAGCAAAACTGATGATGCACAATTTGGAATAAGCCCAATAACGCTTGCAATCAAAACTTGAAGATATTTGTTTGTTGTAAGAACATTTGCCAAGGCATCAGTTCCACAATATCCAATGATAAGATTTATAACAAATGTTGCTATAAAAATGTAAATTGCAATCTCAAAAGTATGCATAAATGCATCCAAAAAAATATTATCCGCACAGCATCCATGCTCGTGACCACACTCCATATCACACTTATCTGTGTGAATATGCCCACATTCATGTGCATGGTGATGTTCTTCATGGTGATGCAACTCGTGCTCAGCTTCATCATGCCTATTGTTTTCATGATGTTCATCATGTTCGTGACAATCTTCATTTTGATGTTCAACAGCTGGCAAAGTTGTGATTTGTTTATGTTTTGCTTTTCTAAAAAGCCCAACACTCAAATCAATCAAATACCCCCAGAGCAAAGCAAAAGCAATTTTTACGGCTATCAAAAGTAACATAGGGACAATTTGCTCTGTGTTTGAAACCATAATAGGTATTGCTTCATCACTGGTTGCGACAAAAACAGCAACCAAAGTTCCAAGTGAAACATGCTTTTCAGCATATAGGTCAGCGATTACTGAAGAAAAGCCACATTGCGGCACGCACCCCAGAATCGAAGCATACAAAACGCCTGTCTTTTTGTTTTTAGACAAGAATTTGCTAAATTTGTGACTGTGGTCATGAGATAAGAAAGATACCAAAAGATATGCGAGAAAAAGTATAGGAACAACCTTTAAGCAATCCACAACTGCATCATAAAGACTCTCGACAAAAATTTCCAACTCCTGCCACCTTTTAAACTCAAATATTATAGCACACCCTGTCAAGTATTTCAAACTAAAATTTTGATTATTTATGCAAAGCGTTGACTACTCAACTCAAAATATGGTATTATATGTAATATAATTATGCAATATTTTACGCAACTAAAAGATCAAAAGGACAAAAACACAATGGAAGAAAGCATTGATATTAGAAAAATTTTATATTTAAAGACAGCATACAGCAAGATCTTAAGCAAAAAGTTTGGAAGTGACAGTCTTACATCAAGTTATGCAGTTTTTGCGGAAGCAATAAGTGCAAATTGTTTTCATTCTCAACAGGAATTATCAGATTATCTTGGTTGTAACAAAGCACACACAAGCAGAACCCTTTTGAAAATGCAAATTAAAGGACTTATCTCCCCACTACATTTAAGGCAAGAGATAACTTTGACAGAAAAAGGAAAGAAATACGCCGAGCAAGTCAAAAAAAACAAAGAAAAAATGATTGGCGAACTTTTTGAAGGTATTTCGCCAGAAGACAGCGAAAATTTTGCCAAAGTTTTAAACCAAATTATTAAAAATGCAAAAGTAATAAAATAAAAGGATTTTGGAGGCGATATGGAAAAAGAATTGAGACTTATAAATGTAAATAAAAAATACAAACTCTCAAACAAAGAAACTTTTCAAGCACTCTATGACATAAATGTAGAATTTGAAAAAGGAGAACTTATTTCTATTGTTGGTGAAAGTGGAAGCGGAAAATCCACCCTTATGAACTTGATTGGCGGATTGGATTCTGACTACACAGGTCAAATCATTGTCGGTAACGAAGATTTGAGCAAATTGCAAGAAAAAGAACTTGATAAATACCGCAAAAATAGAGTCGGTTTCGTTTTTCAATCATTCAATTTGATTTCACACCTTTCAATTTTGGACAATGTTACACTTGCACTCACTCTCTCAAATGTTGGGGAGAAAGAAAAAATTGCAAAAGCAACAGAGATTTTGAAAAGAGTTGGGCTTGAAAGCCAACTTAAAAAGAAACCAAACCAACTTTCTGGCGGACAAAAACAAAGAGTTGCCATTGCTAGAGCACTCATCAATGACCCAGAAATCATTATTGCTGACGAGCCTACTGGAGCTCTTGACAGCGGAACTTCAATGCAAATTTTGGAAATTTTGAAAGAAATTGCCGACAGCGGAAAACTTGTTATTATGGTCACACACTCTGAAAAGGTCGCTTCAATTTCTTCTCGTGTTGTTGAAATTTCAGATGGAAGAATCATCGCAGACAAAACAAACGAGAATTATAAGAGAAACGATAGCGAAACTGCAGAAGAAGAAAGCGAAGATGCTATCACTAAAAATGAAAATCCATACGAAATAAGCTACACCACAAATCAAAAAGAAAGCATAGTTGCAAAAAAGAAAAAGAAATCTTCAAAAGACAAGCAAAATCTGTCGATTTGCTCTGCAATAAGATTGTCTCTTCACAATATGTGGGCAAGCAGAGTCAAAAACTTTTTGATGTCATTCGGTGTTGCCATAGGAATTGGGAGTTTGATTTTGATGATGTGTTTCAGTTCTGGCATAACCGACTATATCAATGACACTATGAAGTCATACTCTGACCCTACAATTGTCACAATTTCAAGAAAGAAAACAGAAAATTCAAATTTTATGGAAAGTTTAGCTTTCAATCCTTTTAGCAATGATGAAATATCAACCTTAAAAACCAACATAAACAATTACTTATCAGAAAAAGGTTATGATTTTGCGGTTGATGATTCAAATATGTCTTACGGAATGCAAATGATGACGATGTTTTCAAATGCAAAAGTTGTTTACAATCCAGTAGACTCATTTGATAAAGACTCATCAAAATATTTTGATGACAATTATCTCAAAGACAATGATTTGCCTTATCAATCAATAATTTATATGTACACCACCCCACCTTACTATACTGACAAAAACATTATTGATGGAAAAATGTCAACTTCGACAAATGGAATAATGTTTTCAAAAGGCATCTTGGATTTGTTTGAAAACAAAAAACTTCTCAACGAAGATGGAACAAACAGAAAATTAGATATTTGTTTTACATTCACTGATGGAGAAAGAAATTCGACAAACATCAATTTTGACGATTTGGACCTTACAGCAACTGTTGACACATCTGTTATGGCTGGCTATTTGGTTATGTATATTGATTATGACTATCTTGGAACTCTTTTCCACGACTATAGTCCTGCAGTAGGAAATGCATTTGCTCCAAATGTGCTTTACATCAAGACACCGTCAGAAAAAATTACTAAAGCAATAAACTCATACCTTGCTTCGACACAAAAATATTCTGGCTCTATTGAAGAACAACTTGCAAATATGTTTATGGGAATGTCAAATATTATTGGCACATCACTCATCGTTATTTCTTGCATTTCTCTTTTGGTCTCTGCGATGATGATTTTGGTTGTGCTTTATATGAGTGTAACAGAACGAACAAAAGAAATCGGTGTTATGAAATCAATTGGAGCAAGAAGAAAAGATATAAAACGAATATTTACATCAGAAAGTTTCTTAATTGGGGTTTTAAGCGGAATTTTGGGAATTCTATTCAATCTTGTGCTTACAATTATCGTTTGGATAACGCTCAACCATACAATTGGGCTTGCACCAATCAGTTATCGTTGGTGGTATTTTGCAGTAGCAATGGGAGTTTCAATTGTTATCAGCATATTGTCAGGCCTTTACCCTGCAAGCAAAGCGGCAAAACTTGACCCAGTTGAAAGTTTGAGACGAGAATAATTTACAAGCGAAAAAACAACCTATTTTCATGCCAACCAGCACACCATAAAAGGAATGGAAGCTTTATGATAAATATTAAAAAATTTTTGAAAGATAATGCGGATTATGAATACGCACGATTCAACGAAAAATTCATCTCCACTAGATATCAAATTGTTGGAGTAAGACTTCCTACCCTACAAAAATTTGCAAAAGACATCGAACCCGAATACCTTGAACTCGAAGCTGCCGATTTGTATCACGAAGAAATTTTGCTATATGGATATGCCGCTGGCTTAATCAAAAATGAAGACGAACAACTTGAATATCTTGAAAACATTTTGCCCTACATTGACAACTGGTGCACTTGTGACTGCATTGTGTCATCATTAAAGAAACTTACAGGCGAAAAATCTTATCAGTATTTTTCAAATTTGCTCAAAGATAATAGAGAATTTTATGTAAGAGTCGGCATCGTTTCAATGATGCGTAACTTTATGAAAACTGACCATTTGTTTGAAATTTTAAAGGATTTGAGGGCAATAAAAAATGATGCTTATTACATCAAAATGGCAAAAGCATGGTTTTATGCGGAACTTTGCGTATTCAACAACGAAATAGCAAAAGAAGAGATTTCAAAGATTGATGACAAATTTGTCAGAAACAAAGCAATATCAAAAGCAAAAGAAAGTTTTAGAGTATCAGCCCAAGCCAAAGAAGAACTTGAAAAACTCAAATTAAAATAAACTACCAAATATTGTAGCTATTTAACATTGATACGAAAACGAAAAATAACACGGCAAATTAACAAAAATATAAAAGAAATAAAAAAGAAGAGCAAAAACTCTTCTTTTTTTATTTTATTAGTTGTTATCAGCAGATTTAACTTTTGCAGCCTTTCCTGTAAGATCTCTAACGTAATAAAGTTTTGCTCTTCTTGGTTTACCCTTTCTTACCACTTCAATTGTAGCAATCTTTGGTGAATGAACTGGGAATGATTTTTCAACGCCAACACCATAAGAAATTTTTCTTACTGTGAAAGTTTCTCTAATTCCGCCATTTCTTCTAGCAATAACTACGCCTTCAAAAGCCTGCAATCTTTCCTTGTCGCCTTCTTTGATTTTAACTGTAACTCTTACAGTATCACCAATAGAAAATTCAGGAATAGATTCTTTCATGCCTTCTCTTTCTAATTGATCAATAATATTTGCCATGACTTATCTCCTTTTTTCAGATTTTCGACAAGATGCTCATAAAGTCCTCGCCCCAGCGGAACACCCGAAGTCTTGATAATTATAACATACACACTTAGACAAAAACAAGTGTTTTGCCAAATATTTTTTAAAATTTTTTATGTTTTACATAAAAGCATTTTCAATATGTTTCAAATTGTCATTTGACACTTCAACCACATCAAATCTAACATCGTTGTAATATTTGTTTTTTATCATAAGATAGATTTCTGCGACTTTTTTTATTTTGTTTTGTTTACGAAAATCAACAGCTTCAATTGGTCGTCCAAATCTATAAGTAGAACGATTTTTCACTTCAATAAACACAATAACTCCATCTTTTTCAGCAATAATGTCGATTTCTCCAATTTTGTTTTTGAAATTAGTTTCTAAAATTTTGTAACCGTGTTTCTTTAAAAACAAAACAGCTTTTATTTCACCCTTCTTGCCTTCTATATTGTTTTTAATTTTTGTATAATCTTTAAAATCGTCTTTCATATATCTCATATGATTATTAAAATATAACTTTTACCGACAACAAAATCAGTAGATTGAATTGTTTAGTCCAAAGTTAATTTTCCCAATCTTCCTTTTCTAAAATCATCAATAATGGTCTTTGACATGCGGTCAATATCAATTTCTCCGCCATTTGTCATATACTTTCTCTCTTTGGCAATATCTTCCAAAGTAGATTTCCCATTATATCTGTTTAAAACATTTTCAGGATACAATTTCATCAAAAGTGACAAGAGTTCAATTGAAAGTTCGTTAAAATCTAAAATTTCGTCCTTTACACTGCCCACATAAGCCAATTTTTTTGCCACTTCTTGGTCTGTTATGTTTGGATAAAGTGTTCCTGGTGTGTCATAGACCTCAATACAATCACCAATAGGAAGCCAAAGCCCATGTTTAGTTACTCCAGCTTTGTTTCCTGTAACAGTTTTTGCCTTTTTGCAAAGATTATTGACCAAAGTGCTTTTACCACAGTTAGGGATACCAACAACCATAGTTCTTATGCTTGGTTTAACTCCCTTTTTCTTGTATCTTTCAATCTTTTCTGAAGAAAGTTGCTTGAGTTTTGAAATAATTTGATCAGATTTCCCAGACAAGGTGCTGTTAAACAAAATATAATTACTTGTTTTTGTTTTGAATTGTGGCAGAATTGCCTTTATTTTCTTTTCATCTGCCATGTCAATCTTGTTAAAGACATACAAAACAGGCTTGTTTTGAGTTAAAGAATTTAAAGATGGATTAATTGAAGACAACGGAATGCGTGCGTCCAAAACATAAGTCACAACATCAACTTTTTTAAGTTGGTCGCTTATGTCTTTAAAAGCCTTATTCATGTGTCCAGGAAACCAATTTATCTTCATTCTTTGTCGTTTCTCCCGTTTTGTATTTTATCTACATATTGTGTGTTATGCAGTGCATATTACCATTTATATAGTGTTATTCAAGCAAATCACTCCTATTTTGCTTCGTTCTTTCAAGACTTTGTTGTTGCCTCCATTTTTCTACCTCTTGGTGATTTCCAGACACCAAAACATCTGGCACTTTAAGTCCCATAAATTCTTGAGGTCTTGTGTATTGTGGATATTCCAAAAGTCCATTTGAAAAACTTTCATTTGTCAAACTGTCAGCAGAAATCACCCCATCAACAAATCTTGCAAGACTATCAATAATAACCATAGTAGGAAGTTCTCCACCAGTCAAAATATAATCTCCTATTGAGATTTGCTCTATGTCAAACAATTGAAAAAGTCTATCATCAACACCTTCATAATGACCACACACAAAAATCAAATGATCATAATTTGACAACTCTTTTGCTTTTTTTGTGCAAAAAGTTTTTCCGATAGGTGAAGGAAAGATAATTTTGCTGTTTGGCGTTTTTACCGAATTTATGGCATCAAACAAAGGTTGGACAGTCATAAGCATACCTGCCCCACCGCCAAAAGGTTCATCATCACATTTTTTGTGCTTATTTTTTGTGAAGTCCCTTATATTTATCAAGTTTATTTCCAATATCTCACTATCGACAGCACGAGCAAGAATGCTTGTGTTAAGTGCCGAAAATGCTTCTGGAAACAATGTCAAAATATCAATTTTCATTCTTGGCTTACCTTTGCACCATTATATTCGTTTCTTATGACATAAATATTTTTACCATTCTTATTAAAAATAGCTTTTTTGAATGGCACTTCATAGAGATGTTCGTCTTCTTTGACAATAATTATGTCGTCAAACCCGTAATCAGTTACCCCCATGATTTGTCCAACAAATTCGTTATTTTCGTCATAAAGTAAAGTTCCAACAAGGTCATCAATCAAAAAATCATCAACTGACAACTTGTTGAAATCTTCTTTTGTGATATAGATTTTTTTGTTTCTATATTTTTCTGCGACATTTCTGTCTGAAATCTCGTCAAACATAACATAAGCATACCCGAGTCTAAAACTTGCATGCTTGAATGGAGAGTCATTTTTCTCAATAAAGAGTTTTTGTTTACCATTAAAAATCGCAGGAATATCAATCAAAGGAAGTATTTTAACTTCCCCTTTGATACCCTGCGGTTTAATGATTTTTCCTACGCAAACAAACTCCATTCTAGTCCTCAAATTTCACAAAAACTTTTTTGTGAGTTTTTGAAGCAACTGAACGCATAATGTTTCTTATGCTTGTAGCAGTTTTTCCATTTTTGCCAATAACTTTGCCAAGGTCAGAACTTGCCACTTTTACCTTGTAAACAAGAGAGCCATCGTTCTCTTCTTTTTCGATTGAAACGGCATCTTCGTCTTCTACCAAAGTTTTAACAAGAAATTTCAATAATTCGTCCATAAAAATCTCCTCGTTTAAAGTAAATAAACTAATTATTTGTTTTCTGAGTTGATTGCCCCACTCTTAACCAAAATTGATTTAGCAGTTTCAGTTGGAAGAGCGCCGTTTTTAAGCCATGTTTGAGCCTTTTCATTGTCAATTTTGATTTCAGCTGGGTTTGTCAATGGATTGTAAGTTCCAAGAAGGTCGATGTATTTTCCATCTCTTGGGCTTCTGCTATCAGCAACAACCACACGGTAAAAAGGTGATTTTTTATCTCCCATTCTAGTAAGTCTAATTTTAACAGCCATTTTAATTTCTCCTTTATATAAATTTACTTTGCACTTGTGTAAAGTATTTTCGCTTTACATTATAGCACTCAAAACCAAATTTGTAAAGCGTTTTTGAAAATATTTAAGCATTATTTTTTTATAATTTTAAGTTGCCCCACAAAAATTTGTTTTAATATAAAAACAATAGCCCAAAATTTGGTGCTTTCATTATCGTTTATTAAAACATTCCTCTAAAACCTTTCTTGTTTTTAAGTTGTTTCATCATTTCTTTTGATTGCTCAAATTGTTTCAAAAGTGTGTTTACTTGTTGAATTGTGGTTCCACTCCCTTCCGCAATACGCTTTCTTCTGCTTGCTTTGATGATATCAGGATTCAAGCGTTCTTCTCTAGTCATACTTTGAATAATTGCTTTGTTGACTGCAAGTTGCTTTTCATCAATAGTTATACCTTTCATCTTTGAAGCCATACCAGGAATCATTCCAATCAGGTCATTGATGTTTCCCATTTTCTTCAAACTTTCCATTTGTTTCAAATAATCTTCGAAAGTGAAAGAATTTTCTCTAAATTTTGCTTCAAGCTTCTTTGCTTCTTCTTCAGTCACCGCCTCTTGTGCTTTTTCGATAAGAGACAAAACATCTCCCATTCCCAAAATTCTGCTTGCAATACGATCTGGATAGAAAGGTTCCAAATCTCCAATTTTTTCACCAACACCAGAGAATTTGATTGGTTTTCCAGTGATAGCCTTAATTGAAAGTGCAGCACCACCTCTAGTGTCACCATCAAGTTTTGTCATAACCACGCCAGTTATGTCAAGGTCGTTGTTGAAACTTTCTGCAATTGTTACAGCATCTTGTCCAGTCATTGCATCAACAACAAGCAAAATTTCAGTAGGTTTTACTTCTTTTTTGATATCTTTAAGTTCTTGCATCAATTCTTGATTGATATGAAGTCTTCCAGCTGTATCCAAAATAACAACATCACAACCTTGCTTCTTTGCATGTTCTACGGCTTGTTTTGCTGTTTTTACAGGGTTTTGAGTCCCTCTTTCAAACACTTCAACATTGGCTGTTTTCCCAACAACTTGCAACTGATTTATAGCAGCAGGTCTATAAATATCACATGCAACAAGCAATGGCTTTTTGCCTGTTTTCTTCAAATAATATGCAAGCTTGCCACACATAGTTGTCTTTCCTGCACCTTGAAGACCACACATCATGATAACTGTAGGTGGATTTGAAGCAATTTGAAGTTTTTGATTGTCAGAAGAAATCAATTTTGTAAGTTCGTCCTTAACAATCTTGATAACCATTTGTCCTGGCGTAAGACTCTTCATAACTTCTTCGCCAATCGCCTTTTCTGTTGTGTCAGCAACAAACTTTTTTGCCACCATATAGTTTACATCGGCTTCAAGAAGAGCAATCCTAACTTCTCTCATTGCTTCTTTGATTTCGAGTTCCGTCAACTTCCCTCTTTTTGTAAGTTTTGAAAATATATGATTAAATTTTTCTGACAATGATGAAAATAATGCCATTTTTATAATCTCCTTAACATTTCGTCAATCTCGCTTGAAAGCAAAGATTTATCATTTTTGTCCGCAGTTTTTTTGAGTTTGTTTAGGTCTGCCAAAAGCCTTTCCTTTTGCTCTAAAATATGCAATTTTTCTTCATAAAAATTGAGTTTCTCACACCCTTTATCAATCGCGTCAAGCACAGCCTGACGAGAAATTCCGCGTTCTTCAGCAATCTCAACAAGCGTCATGTTATATTCAAAATAATTTGTCATAATCTTTTGTCTATCATCGCTCAAAAGCTCGCCATAAATTTCAAAAAGTCTTCCAAATTTTATGAAGTCTTGTAGTTTTATTTTTGACATAACCACCCCTCAAATTGTCAAGCAAAAATACTTTCGTTTCTCAAAGTTTAGCACACAAGCACCTTAAAATCAACTTTTTTAGGAAAATAAATTGGAAATAATGGTGTTGCTTATGTGATAAAAAATTGGATTTAAAAACAATTTGTCGTTTTCTAGTTTAAGCATACCTTCTGCAAGATAGTCATTGAAAAATTGGTTTTGAGTTATATCATAGCCCATTTTTTTTACTTTCCATATATCGACACCAAGTTTGCAACGCAACCCAAGCATAATTTCTTCTTCAATCTCATCTTTCTTTGACAAAACTTCAATTTCTTGCTTGCCGAGTTTGTAATCTGAAATTGTTCCAGCATTTTGAATACGCTTTCCGTCCATATATGAATGTGCGGAAAGTCCAAAACCCAAATATTCTCCCCTTGCCCAATAATTCAAGTTATGCCTGCTTTCATAACCTGGAAAAGCAAAATTGGAAATTTCATATCTTTCCATGCCCATATCTTGCAAATAATTTGCCAACTTATTGAAAGAATCAATCATTTGCTCGTCACCAAGTGGTTTATATTTCTTTTGCACAATTTCTTGATACAACTTTGTGTTCTTGTAAATTTCAAGCAAATAACAAGAAATGTGTTTTACTCCAAGCCCCAAAAGTGTTTTGGCATAACTACACAAATCTTTTCCTGTTTCACCTTCAAGACCAACAATCAAATCTGCCGAGATATTATCAAAATAATGTCTTGCTAATTTGATTTTTTCAACAGCCATTTTTTTATCATGCAAACGACCAATTTTCTTTAAACTTTTGTCACTCAAAGACTGAACACCAATGCTTAAACGATTTACTCTCAAACTTTTCCAAACTTTCAAAAGTTCTTCGGAAATTGAGTTTGGATTTGCCTCAATAGTAAATTCAGCATCCTCATAAACATCAAAATTGTCATACACACATTTGACGATTTTTTCAATCTGGTTCGCTGTCAAAACACTTGGGGTTCCGCCACCGATATAAATAGTTTTTATCGGTCTTTTGACTTTTCTATTTTCAATTTCTTTGCACAACAAATCAATGTATTCATTTCTAACTTGTCCGCTTGCACAAAAAGAATTAAAAGCACAATAAATGCACTTTTGTTCACAAAAAGGTATATGGATATAAATTGATAAGTCTTTTGTTTCTGTCATTCTATTCCTTGTCTTCATCCAATTTCAAAATGCTCATAAATGCTTCAGAAGGAATTTCTACAGAACCAATCTTTCTCATCCTCTTCTTTCCTTCTTTCTGTTTTTCAAGAAGTTTTCTTTTTCTAGAAATATCCCCGCCATAACACTTTGCCAAAACATCTTTTCTCATTGCGGAAATCGTTTCTCTGGCAATAATTTTGTTTCCAATACAAGCTTGAATTGGCACTTCAAAAAGTTGTCTTGGAATAATTTTTTTCAATCTTTCTGCAAGTTCTCTACCTCTGTTATAAGCCTTGTCTTTATGCACAATAAGAGACAAAGCATCACATTTTTCTCCATTAAGCATAAGATCAACACGCACAAGGTCAGCTGGCTCAAAACCAGAAAATTCATAGTCAAAACTTGCATATCCCCTAGTACGAGATTTCAAGCTGTCAAAAAAGTCATAGATGATTTCGCCGAGTGGCAAAACATATTTAAGTTCAACCCTTCTCTTGTCAAGATATTGCATATCTTTATAAATACCACGCTTATCTTGGCAAAGTTCCATGATTGTTCCAACATATTCTGGTGGTGTAAAAATGTTTGCCTCAACGATAGGCTCTTCAATCCTGTCAATTTCCACAACTGGTGGCAAATTTGATGGGTTTGAAACTTCAATCATCTCACCATTTGTTTTATAAACATTGTAAGAAACACTTGGTGCTGTTGTAATGATGTCGAGATTAAACTCTCTTTCCAATCTTTCCGTAATAATTTCAAGGTGCAACAATCCCAAAAATCCACATCTAAAACCATAGCCCAAAGCTGAAGAAACTTCTGGTGCAAATTGAAGACTTGCGTCATTTAATTTTAATTTGTCAAGGCTGTCTTTCAGTTCGTTATATTTTGCCCCATCAACAGGAAAAATTCCGCAGAAAACAACAGGTTGAACTTCTTTGTAACCAGCAAGTGGCTCTGCAATAGGATTTTCAACAGATGTAACAGTATCTCCCACTTTGACATCAGAAATTGTTTTGATAGATGCTGCAATATAGCCTACATCACCCGCAGAGAGTGATTTTGTTTCTTTTGTGCTAGGGATAAAAATTCCAACTTCTGTAACATCAAATACTTTTCCTGTCTGCATCATCAAGATTTTATCTCCAGCTTTAACCGTTCCATCAAACACTCTTATCAAACAAATTGCACCTTTGAAATTGTCATAATGGCTATCAAAAATAAGTGCCTTAAGCGGTGCATTTTCATTACCTTTTGGTGCAGGGATTTGTTTTATAACCGCATGCAAAACTTGTTCAATGTTTATCCCCTCTTTTGCAGAAATACATGGACAATTTTCAGCATCAAAACCAATAGCCTCTTCAATCTCTAGTTTTACTTCTTCAACACGAGCGGAAGGCAAATCAATTTTGTTTATTACTGGGATTGTTTCAAGATTGTTATCAAGTGCAAGATAAGTGTTTGCAAGTGTTTGGGCTTCCACACCTTGTGATGCATCTACCAAAAGAATTGCTCCTTCGCAAGCAGCAAGCGAACGAGATACTTCATAAGTAAAGTCCACATGTCCCGGCGTGTCAATCAAGTTGAGAGTGTATTCTTTTCCTTCATAGTCATAGATAAGTCTTGTTGGAGTAAGTTTGATTGTAATACCTTTTTCTCTCTCAAGTTCCATACTATCCAAAATTTGGTCTTGCATATCTCTTTTTGACACAGTGCCAGTCATTTCAATAAGTCTGTCTGCCAAAGTGCTTTTACCATGGTCAATGTGTGCAATAATACAAAAATTTCTAATTAAACTCAAGTCTTTCAAGCAAATAATCTCCTATATGGAATTATACAACATCCAGAGCAATTCCACAAAGTGTTTTTCAAAAAATCTTGAAAACAAAACTTGGAAAGTTTGAGAAAATTGCTTTATTTTCTTCTTCAAATTTGCTAATATATCATAAAGGAGAAAATGATGGGAAAGCTGTATTTCAAATATGGTGCAATGGGGTCATCAAAAACCGCATCAGCACTCATGTGTAGGTTTAATTATATGCAAAAAGGCATGGATGTTTTGCTTATGAAACCAAGCATCGACACAAGATTTAAAGAAAACGAAGTTGTTTCAAGAATAGGCTTGTCTGCCCCTTGCTATGCATTTTCAAAAGACGAAAATTTAGTTGAAGTTTTCAATGAAAAATCAAAAAATGAAAAGATTGATGTCGTGATTGTTGATGAATGTCAGTTTTGCTCAAAGGCACAAATCGAACAATTACGCCAACTAACAGAAAAAGTGCCCGTTCTTTGTTATGGACTTATGACAAACTTTAAAGGCGAACTTTTTGAAGGAAGCAAGCGCCTTGTAGAAATTGCCGACAGTCTTGCAGAAATCAAAAGCATCTGTGAATGTGGCAGAAAAGCAACAATGAATGGCAAATTTGTCAATGGTTACATAGTGACAGAAGGCAAAGAAGTTGATATCGGTGCAGACGAAAAATATAAGGGTTTGTGTTATCCTTGTTTTTTGAAAGAACAAGAAAAAGCACAAAAGTTTTACAATTCTCAAAAAAAATAAAAACTAAAATCAAAATAATAACAACAGACTAATCAAAAGCCAACTTCGCATGGACAAATATAATTAAACTTAAATAAATAATAAAAGCATATCAAAACGATATGCTTTTTTGTAACAAAAATTTTTAAACTATAAATTTTATAAACAAATTTAAAGGAAAATTACTTAACTTTTTCCATGTAAGAGCCGTCTCTTGTGTCAACTCTAATAACATCTCCTGTGTTTACGAAAAGTGGAACACGGATAGTATATCCTGTTGAAAGAGTAGCAGGTTTTTGAGATGCTTTTGAAGTATCTCCTTGAATTCCTGGTTCTGTGTCAACAACTTCAAGTTCTACGAAAGTTGGTGGATATACAGCAAATGGAACACCCTTGTAAATATACATTGTGGTTGGCATATTCTCAGTAACGAAGTTAAGCGCATCAGCAACAGTCTCTTTGTTCAAAGGCATTTGTTCGTATGTTTCGTTGTCCATGAAATAATAAAGATCACCATCATTGTAAAGATAAAGCATTTCTTTCTTTTCAATAACAGCATCTTGGAACTTGTCACCAGGGTTGAAAGTTGTTTCTTGAACTTGTCCTGTCATAACGTCCTTAATTTTTGCTCTAACAAATGGAGAGCCTTTTCCAGGTTTAACGTGCAAGAAATCAATAACGTTGTAAACCTTTCCATCCATTTCAAAAGTTGTTCCTTTTCTAAAATCACCAGCAGTTACCATAATTTTATCTCCTAAAATTTAAAAATTCCCAATGCATACGCATCAAATTCTCTTATATAATAGCACATAGAAGCTATTGTTTGCAAGTATTTTTCAAAATTCACTGCAAAAAATATTAGCATTTTTCTGACAAATAAAGATTTTTCATAAAAACACTATCTTCCGCCATAGTGCCATCAGATTCACAAATGATATGACAACTCAAATCATTCTTAATCAAACAATCACAAAGTGGTTCAAAATTTGGCCCATAGACATTGTCAGCAAAAGTCAAATGTTTAATTTCTCCCTTTGGTCCATATTCGATTTTTGAGAAGTGGACTTGAACATTTTTTGTTCTCTCTGCACCCAATTTTTCCATTGCATAATCAAAAATTTCTTGATAATCTTCAGCAGTTTTAAGAGTCCCTTGTGTGAGAGCATTGATGTGTCCAAAATCAAAAGTAGGCATAAGTTTGTTTGAAATTGTGCAAAGGTCAATTATTTCTTTCCATGTGCCAATTTGCATAGATTTGCCCATCGTTTCAGGACAAATATACATATTTTCGCCAAGTTCTTTTTCAATTTCTGGCATAAATTCTTTAAAACGCTCCGTCATAAGATTGATTGCATCTTCTCTCGTCTGTTTCCCACAAGAGCCTGGATGAAAAACAAGTCTTGTTGCACCAAATGCATGCATAAATTTGATGCCAGTCTTTATGTATCCTATTGACTTCTCATACATCTCTTGGTCTGGATTTGCAAAATTGATAAAATATGGAGCATGGATTGATACTTCAATGCCATACTTCCTAAATTCTTCGCCAAGTTTTTCAGCAAGTTCGGTTTTCATTCTATAACCTTGTCCAAAACTATATTCAAACAAGTCAAGTCCACCCTCAAATTGCCTCTTTCCTTGCTCTGCCAACCATTTTGCCGTCTCCATAGTTGATTTGTGACCTTGTTCATAAAATGACAAACTGTTTCCAGATGGTCCAAACAAAACTTTTCCCATACAATCCTCCTAAAAATCAAAATCTCAATGTCAATTTGATAAATCCATCAGCAACCTGTCCAACTCCAAAAAACTTTCCAGAATTGTCATATAAACTATAATTTGAATTTTCAAACTTTGTTTTCAAAATTTGACCATTAAGCAATTTTTCAATGTCACTGTCTGACACAACCTTTTTCTCATAATCAAAGACTTCATCACAAGAAATAAGTTTAAATTTTCCATTTTCAATATCTTCAAGTGTATAAGCATCTTTAAGTTTAAAACCACCACATCTAGTGCGTAGTATGCATTGCATACTACCATAAGTAGACAACAAGTTTGCCAAATCTCTACATACACTTCTTATGTAAGTTCCACTTGAACAAGAGATTTCAAACTTAAAAATGTTTTTATCAAGTTTGCCCAAAAGTTTAAAATCGAAGATTTCAATTTCTTTTGGTTTTAGTTCAACAGTCTCACCTTTTCTCGCTTCTTTGTATGCCACCTTTCCGTTCACTTTTTTTGCAGAATAAAGTGGAGGCATTTGAAGTTGTTTCCCAACCATCTTTTTAATAGCATCTTCAACATCTTCGGTCTGTATGTCGCATTCTGCAGTTTTCAAAACTTGTCCTGCCATATCCAAAGTGTCTGTTTCGACACCAAAGATAAAAACAGTTTCATAAGTTTTGTCTTTATTCAAAAAATAATCAAAAAGTTTTGTTGCTTTGTTTACTGTCACAGGCAAAAGCCCAGCACCTTCCAAATCCAAAGTTCCCAAATGACCACATTTGTCAGCATCCAAAGCATATTTAACGATATTGACAACCTTATTTGAAGAAAGACCAATCGGCTTGTTTACCAGCAAAATCCCGCTATCAAGAAAAGTTGGATTTCTTTTAATCATTCAATAACTCCTTTGACCAAGCCTTAATCTTTCTTTTAAGTTCTGATTTTGAAACAAAAATTTCAAACGCTGATGCATTTATATGTCCACCGCCACCTTGTTTTTCAGAAATAAGCAAAGTGTTTATTCCTTTTTGAGAACGCATACTTACTTTATAATAATTCTTTGAATACTCCATGCATATGAAAGATACTTCAACACCTTTGATTCTCACAAGTTCATTTGAAAAAGTTTTAACATCTTCTTGAACAGCATGCATTTTTCTCAAATCTCTTAATGTGAAAATAGCATAAATCGCTCTTCCATCAACTTCATAACAAAGATTGTTGAGCAAAAATTTGTTGATTGCAATTTGTTCTTTTGTTTGGTATCTATACAAATAGTCATAAACCATTTGTATTTCAGCCTTTTTATCCATCAAAAAGAGTGCAGTTTCAAACACTCGCCTATTCAAATTGTTATGCAAAAATCTGTCTGTGTCACCCATCAAACCAGTGTATAAATAAGTTGCAATCTTTGGAGTAATTTCAAGACCTTCTTCTTCAGCAAATTCGGTCAAGATTTCACAGTTTGCTGCATAATCATGCTTAATCAAATATTGTTCTGTAGGCAAAATGTCATTTTCTGCTATGCAATGATGGTCAATAACAATCACATTTTTGCTCTTCAAAAACTCTTCAATAAAACAATCTTCTAGTCTTGTTACAAGATGCATATCAAGCATAAACACCAAATCATAATCACTTGCATGAAAATCTGTTTTGATTTCATCCAAGGGGAAAATGTGGTCAAGATATCCTTCTCTGTCTTTTTTTGCAAAAATATCAGCGTTTTTACCCAAATTATGACAAAACTCTCTCATAGCAAACATCGAGCCATAAGCATCTGGGTCTGCGTTTTTATGTGCAAAAATTGCGATATTTTGAGCAGATTTGATTTTTGATAAGATTTCATTACTTGTTATCATCAGAATCCCCTTCATCTTCAGCAGGAATATTCAAACTTCTCAAAATTTCTTCAACACGGATTGCACTCAAGGTGCTCTTATCAACAACAAAATTGATTTTTGGCACTTGTGGCATATCAACCATTTTTGCAAGTTCTCTTTTGATAAAACCTTCGCTCTTTTGCAAAACCCTTGTTACTTCACTGGCTTCTTCAATGTTTAAAACACTAACTTTTGCCTTGCAATATTTAAAATCAGGTGTAACATTTACATCTGTAATGCTTACAATTTTATTTAAACGAGGGTCATTCATTTTTGTGTGAACGATTTCGATTAAACATCTTTGAATTTCTGCATTTGCTCTTTCCATTCTAGTATTCATAATTTGCTCCTTTTAAACAAGAAAGGGGCTTTAAAACACCCCTTCCAATTTTAATCTACTTTGATTTGTTGTTTTAAATAGCATTCAATAATGTCGCCTTCTTGGAAATCAATATTGTCTTTAAGTTTGATACCACATTCAAATCCTTTGGCAACTTCACTCTTTTCATCTTTAACAATCTTCATAGATTCAATAGTGCTTTCACCAATAATTTCGCCTTTACGTTTAACTTTTGCAATACCATTTCTTTGCATCTTGCCATCAAGAACATAGCTTCCAGCAACTCTTCCGGCAGATGAAAGTTTGAAAATAACTCTAACTTCAGCACTACCAAGATATTTTTCTTCATATTTGATTGCCATCATGCCCTTTGAAAGTCTTGTGACTTGGTCAACTACTTCATAAATGATTTTTGACTCAATAACTTGAACTTTCAAACTGTCAGCCATTTGCATTGTCTTGTTTGGAGTTTTAATGTTGAACGCAACAATAATAGCCCCAGTTGTTTGAGCGAGCAAGATGTCACTTTCTGTGATAGCACCTGCTGCACTGTGCAAGCAAACAACCTTGACTTCATCATTTCTAATTGCTTCCAAAGATGCCTTCAACGCTTCAACAGAACCTTGAGTATCAGCTTTGAGAATGATGTTGAGATTTTTAAGGCTTCCTTCATGAACACGAGACATAAAGTCATCAGCACTAACACCAGATGTGTGTTTTGCTCTCTCTTGTTTAATTTTGTTGATACGTTCGTTGATGACTTGTTTTGACAAACTTTCTTCAACTGCATAAACAGCATCACCAGAGTTTGGAACTTCGTTGAATCCCATAACTTCGACTGGTGTTGAAGGTCCAGCTTTCTTCAAAGGTTTGCCGTTTTCGTCAAACATTGCCTTAACCTTTCCGAAAGTAATACCAGACATAATTGAATCTCCAATTTTCAATGTTCCGTTTTGAACAAGAACTGTTGCAACAGCACCTCTGTTTTTGTCAAGTTCAGCTTCAATAACTGTTCCTGTTGCCATTTTGTTTGGATTTGCTTTCAAATCTTCCATTTCTGCAACAAGCAAAATCATCTTTTTGAGTTCGTCAAGTCCCATGCCTGTCTTGGCAGAAATAGGAACACAAATTGCATCTCCACCCCATTCCTCTGGAAGAACATCATGTTCTGCAAGTTGTTGTTTTACTCTATCAGGATTTGCTTCTGGTTTATCCATTTTGTTTATAGCCACAATCATAGGCACATTTGCTGCTTTGATGTGGTCAATCGCTTCAATAGTTTGTGGCATAATTCCATCATCAGCAGCCACAACCAAAATTGCGATATCAGTTACTTCTGCACCTCTGGCACGCATTGAAGTAAATGCAGCATGTCCAGGCGTATCAATAAAAGTGATTTTTTCGCCATTAAATGAAATTTGATAAGCACCAATCTTTTGTGTGATGCCACCAGCTTCTCCAAGCACAACATTGGTCTTTCTAAATGCATCCAAAAGAGAAGTTTTCCCATGGTCAACGTGCCCCATAACAGTGACAACTGGTGGTCTCTTGGCAAGATCTTTGTCGTCATCAGTTTCTTTTGAAGCATCGAGCAATTTTTCTTCGTAAGTTTTGTCAAGTTTAAGTTCAAGTGTAACTCCGAATTCGCTTGCAACAAGTTCACAAGTGTCAAAATCAATTGTGCTGTTAATTGTTGCCATAATGCCCAAAAGCATCAATTTTTTAACGATTTCTGCAACTGGTTTTCCAATTTTTTCACTCAATTCTTTTACAGTGATTTCTCTTGAAGTAAGAACAGCATTTGTAATTGTTGGAGCCACGATTGTTTCAACTTCTTTCTTCTTTTTGATAAGTTTTCTAGAACCCATCGTTGTTTCTTCAAAGCCTTCTTCATCCATAACAAGAATGTTGTTTTGTTTTGCAAAACCAGCTTTTTGTCTTACACTAACCTTCTTTGTTTCATCAATGTTTCTTCTTTGTTTGTTTTTGTTTCCAAAGTTTCTTTCAGGTTGAGCCAAAACTGAACTACTTTCAGTTGGAGTAGCTACGAAAGATTTGAAATTATTTGCTTTTGTTGAAACAAATGATTTTGCTCCGTTTGGTCTGTTTTGACCATTTTTATTTCCAAATTGTCCACCATTTTGGTTACGGTTGAAGTTTCCATTTCCACCAGCAAAGTTGCCATTGCCTCTTGGTGCAAATCTGTTTCCTTGTTGTCCATTTTGACCAATTTGTCCGTTTCTATTAAATCCACTATTTTGACGATTGCCATAATTGTTGTTATAACCGCCACCTTGGTTGTTGTTTCTTTGGAATCTGTTATTATTTTGTCCGTCAAATTTACGGAAATTGTTGTTTTGGTTGTTTCCTTGTGAGAAAATTTTTGGCTCTTCTTTCTTCTTTTCTTGTGCCAATCTTTCCTTTTCAAGTTCAACAGCCTTTGCCTTTTCTGCTTTTTCTCTTTGAGCCTCTTCCTCTTTTGCTTTTTCAAGTTCGAGTTTCTTTTTTTCTTCTTCTTGCTGTTGCTTTATTTGCAACTTTGATTTTTGATCTTGAACAGATTTTGAAAAAGCGTCAATATCAGTCTTTGCTTGTTTTATGGACAATAATAAATTCTGCAAAGAGCCGTCCCTTTGTATGTTGTTTATTGTTTTAAGTGCGTTGAGTTGTTGTGTTGCCAAATTATTCTCCTTTTATCAAACATTCAATGATGTTGTCGCTTATTGATTTATTTTTTATTCCTACAACTTTGCAATTTTCTATTGCAGTCGCCTTGTCAAGTCCGGCAATCTGAAACATTGGAATGTTTCTCTTCTCTGCCAAAAATTTTGTTTCTCTCAAAAGCGATTTCCCTGCATTATTGTCGCAAAGAAGCAAATAAAGTTTTTTGTCATATTTTTTCAGGTTATCCTGTCCAATAATGACAAAACCTGCTTTGCGTGCTATTGAAACAAGTCCATCAATCTTTCTCAATCTCTTCTCCAATCATTTCATAGACATTTTGTGGCACTTCGCATTTGAAAGCCCTGTTCAAGGCTTTTGTCTTAACAAGTTTTGCAAAACATTCTTTTGATTTGCAAACATATGCGCCTCTGCCATTTGCTTTTCCGGTTTTATCAACAAAGATTTCGCCATCTTTGTTTTTAACAATTCTAAGAAGTGTCTTTTTGTCACTTTGACCTCGACAAACAACACACATTCTTATTTTTTCTTTTGGTTTATTCTGCATAAACAAACCTCACTTTCTATTTTATTTGTTTTCAGAATCGTCTAGACTATCAAATTCGTTGTCGATAGGTTCAAGTTCTTCCAAATCTCCCATATCAAAAGATGTGTCATCTGAAAGTTCTGTAAGTTCGTATTCTGTTTCTGTGTTGTCAACTTCTGTGTTTGCAGGCTTAAGGAAACTTTCTGGTTTAACATCAATTTTCCAACCAGTGAGCTTTGCTGCCAATCTAACATTTTGTCCAGATCTCCCAATGGCCAAAGACAACTTGTCGTCAGGAACGATAACTTGTGACATATTCAAACTGTCATTTGTTTCTACTGACAAAACTTTTGCTGGACTCAAAGCTCTTGCAATATATTCAAGTGGATCGCTTGAATATTCAACAAGGTCAATTTTTTCACCATTAAGTTCGTTGACAATAGTGTTGATTCTTATTCCCCTGTTTCCTACGCAAGCACCAATTGCGTCAATATTTGGTCTTTCTGTGTAAACAGCAACCTTTGCTCTGTTTCCTGGGTCACGAGCGATGTTTTTGATTTTAACTTCTCCGCTTGCGATTTCTGGAATTTCCAATTCAAACAATTTTCTAACAAATCCAATGTTGCTTCTTGAAACTTGAATTTGTGGACCATGGAAAGAATCTTTGATTTTCTTTACATAAACCTTAACTTTGTCGCCGATATTGAATTTGTCGCCAGGGATTTGGTCATTTTTCATCATAACGCCTTCAGTGTTTGTTCCTGCAATTTGGACATAAACATTGTCGCCATCAATACGCTTAACAACTGTTGTCAAAAGTTCGTCTTCTTTTGATGCAAGTTCGCTGATAGCATTTTGTCTTTCCATTTCTCTAAGTTTTTGCATAACAACTTGCTTTGCAGTTTGAGCGGCAATTCTTCCAAAATCTTTTGTTGATTCTTCAACTGCAACAATGTCGCCTACTTTATAAGATTTTTTAAGTTCTCTTGCGTCAGCCAAAGAGATCTCTTTGTCCAAATCTTCTGGCTCTGCAACAACAGTCTTATAAGAATAAATTTTGATTGTGTTTCTTTCAGGATAAAGTTTTACCATTGCTGACTTTGCTTCGCCATACATCTTTTTGTATGCAGAAGTAAGTGCTGTTTCCAATGTTTGAATAAACACATCCTTATCAATGTTTTTCTCTGTTTCAAGTTCGTCAAGTGCTTTAAAAAAGTCTTTATTTACCATTTTTTGATTTCTCCTTAAAATTTAATAACAAGTTTAATTGAGGCAATTTTGTCGCGTTGTAAAACAATTTCACCTTTTGCAGATTGAAGTTTGATTTCTTTTTCATCAAATGCTTTCAAAACCCCAGTAAAAAGTTTTTGCCCGTCAAGTTTTGCAAACAATGTTACATCAACTTCATTTTCAAGATTTCTCTTCAAATCTCTATCAGTTTTGAGCGGTCTATCAAGTCCTGGCGAACTTACCACCAATGTGTAAGGTTTGTCGTCAGTTGGATTGATTTCATCCAAAATTGGGTCAATCTTTTTGTTTACCAATTCACAATCATCAATGGTCACACCGTCTTCTTTGTCAATAGTGAAAATCAAAGACATTCCGCCATTTTCTTTTTCATAACTGACTTCGACAAGTTCATAACCCATCTCTTCAATTATTGGTCTAATTTTTTCTTCGCAAATCTGTTTTACCTTTGCCATAAAACCTCCAAAATTGTCCACTTAATACAAAGAGTGAGCAAACTTTGCCCACTCCTTGTCAAGATATAGTTATTATAACCTAAATATTTATAAAAAGCAAGACAATTTACACCAAAAAACTGAAATTGTTGTGCCTTTTTTATGCAAAAGTGGCGATTTTAGCTTACTTCGTTGAGTTTAAGTAAAACTTGAGCGGTTGCATAAGCATCATTCCATGCTCTGTGTGCACCTTCCAATGTTAAACCCAATGCCTTTACTACAGTGCCAAGATTGTATCTTGTGATTTTCAATTTTGCCATTCTTGCTTCATTTAATGTATCAATAAGTTCGTTGTCAAACACAAGTCCAATGCTCTCGCCCTCACGCCTGATAAACTTTATATCAAATCCAATAACATTGTGACCAGAAAGCACACAACCCCTTGTAAAATCATAAAAGTCTTTTATTACAAGTTCAATAGGTGGAGCATCTTCAAGCATATCGTCAGTGATTCCCGTCAAATCTGAAACTTCATAAGAGAGTTTTTTCGTTGGTTTGACAAAAGTTGAAAATTTTTCAATAATGTTTCCGTTTTCAATTTTGACCGCCCCAAGTTCGATAATTTGGTCTGTTGCTGGATCAAGTCCAGTTGTTTCAATATCAAACACAACAATCGTTCTGCCGGAGATTTTCTTATTGTATTTTTCTCTATCCCCAAACATATTGTCTTGTTCAAGAGCAGTAAGTTTTTCAATTTTGACCACTGGTCCTTCATATTCCTTTTTCTTTTCTTCAGTTTCTTCTTTGACAACTTCGCTTGCAAGAGCAATCTTGTCAACATACAAACAAAGCTTGTTGAGTTGATTGAATTTTACATCACCATGAAGCAAAACATACATACATTCTTCCAAGGCATCCATGTCACTTCTGTAAGTCTTTGGACAGAAATAAATACAATCAAGTTTTCCCCTTTCATCTGCAATTTGGAAAGTGTAATAAGCTTTTGTTTGTCCAACTCGTTTGCCTGACTTTACAATAAATTCTTTGCATTCAATTTTTTTGATAAATCCAGCCACAACAACGGCATTTTTAGGTGCATTGATAAAAGAAATGTATTCTGGTCTTGTCATTATATCTTTGCCTACAATCTCTTTTATTATTTCAACGCTGTGACGCTGTGCAACCTTATATTTTGTCTTCATCTCAACATTTTCAATGTCAACTTCGTCAATAAAATCTGGATTTTCTTTAAGTTCTATTGTAAATTCTGTTAAAAAGTTGTCTTTGAGATACTTTGAAAGTTCTGACACAATCTTGTGTTCGGCAAAAAATTTGTTAATTCTTTTACTCAATTCAAACTCAACAATTACATCAATAGGTGTCAATTTGATAGAAAAATTTTTATCAGTCATATAAGATGTGACAAGTTTGTATTTCTTTTCAAAAAACATGTTGATAGCCTTTCTTATAAGCTTTTCTTCAACATACGCCTTCATAAATTTAACTTTGAGTTGCATCTTTTCAAAATTCAAAAGTCCACGAAGCCATCCTGAAATTTCTTTTTTGTCAGCATCAGAAATATCCTTTGAAGTGGAAGGATACAAAAAAGTTATGGTGCAAATCCCTTCTTGTTTTTTCACCACAACTTCTTTAAGATGAAGGTCATTGTATTTATCACCAAAGTTGGCATAAAACTCTTGTTCAAAATTCATATAACCATTCTAAAATATTATTAAATTTTTGTCAAGCAATCAAAAAATCATTTGAGAACAAAGTGTAGAATATCAACAATAATTACAAATGCAAACAATATGCAAATGCCGATGAAATGTATCCTTCCTTCAACTTTTCTGTTGATAGGTTTCCCTCTAATCCATTCAATAAGTGTAAAGACGACATGCGAGCCATCAAGTGCCGGAAATGGCAACAAATTGAAGACTGCCAAGTTTGCCGCAATAAGAGGAATAAACACCAAAAGATAAGACATATTTTGAGAAGCATAAGTCGCAATAGTAGAAATTGTTGCGATTGTTCCACCCAATTCTTTGATAGGAATTTGGAAAGTAATCAACATCCACAAACTCTTCAAAAGCACCCATGCAAAACCGAATGCAACTTCAAACGAACGGCAAAAACCCTCCCAAGCATTATAAACATAAGCCTTCGTGCAAGCAGGTTCTCCCTTTGCAGATTCAAGACCGATATAGCAATTGATAAAGTCTTCGCCTTTAGTATTTTGTTCGATGTTTGGATAAACTATTATTTCAAGTTTTTCCACCTTTCCATGACGCTTTACAGTCATTTCAAAAGTGTAATATTTGTTGTTTTCTGCAGTCCAAGTTGAAAAATCTTCGCCAGCGTCTTGATAAGTTTTGTAAGTTTCTTGTGCTTTTTTCTTCTGTGCAGTCACAAGCGGGACAAAATTCTCTCCAAACGCAAAATCAATGTTTTTCCCATCAATTTGAGTGATTATATCTCCCACTTGATATTCATTTACATACTTGACTTGGTCAAAGTTTACAATTTGTGGAACATCATAGCCAATAGTTGACAAAAGTATCCATGAAAACAAAATTGCAGTAATAAAGTTTGCTGTTACACCAGCAAGAAAAACAATTATTCTTTTCCAAGGTTTTTGATTGTTGAATGCGGTTGGAGAGTCAGTTTCTTTTTCATCGTCCTCCCCTTCAAATGCACAATATCCTCCCAAAGGAAAAATACGGAGAGAAAACTTTTCCCCCGTTTTTTTGTTAGTTTTTGAAAACAACGGAAATCCAAAACCAACAGAAAATTCAGTGATTTTAAATTTCAAAATTTTTCCTGCAACATAATGCCCAAATTCATGCACAAGCACCATAAAGAGCAAAATTACTATTGCCAAAAGGATATACAAAAATGTCATATCAAAATCCTTAAATTAAATATAGTGTCATTTGTTTTTCGTTTGAGATTAAATAGCAAAAATCCAGAATGCAATCATAATGTATGGAGCAATAAAGATATAAGAGTCAATTCTATCCAAAAGTCCGCCATGTCCTGGCAACAACTTTCCACTGTCCTTTACGCCTGCTCTTCTTTTGATAATTGATTCAAACAAATCACCTGCTTGAGCAATGATAGAACCCAAGAACACAATGATAAGATAAGCCCAAATAGGGAAGATTTCCATAAATGGAGCAAATGATTCAATGCAACCAAAAACCAAATAAACGCATGCACCAAAAAGCACACTCCAAACCACACCACCAACAGCACCAGAAATCGTTTTGCCTTTGCTGATGTTTGGACACAATTTTTTGCCACCAATTACAGAACCAGTAAGCATTGCAAAAGTGTCAGTAAACATAGGAATAATCAAAGCAGTCATCACAACAAAAACAGAAACATTTGTGTCAATGCTTTCAAGTTTTGAAAGTGGCAATTCGTTGAAGTGGTTTAAGAAAACAAAAAACAAGAACAAAAATGCTGGATAAACAAAGCAAATCAAAGTGTTGAGTGCTTTTTTGAAAGCAAATTTGCTTACAGACATATTTTTAATTTCTCTAACTGTCATTTCATTTAATGTAGATTTTCTTCTGCACAAACCAAAAAGGAAAGCACAAAAAGCAACTACAACCATAATGCCAATGTCAATCAAAATTGTATATAAAACCCAAAAAATATCGTTTGTATTCCCCGAATAAAAAACACCTACCAAGTTGCACGCCAAAAGCAACGATGGGAAAAATATCGCCAGCCCTTGATAGTTGTAAAGTCCAGTTTTGCTAAGCAATCTTGACATTTCAAAGCAAGCGATGCATGCCAAAATACCAAAGAAAGCATCGAAGAAATAATCGCTGACAAAAATTTTCAGCACAAACAAGAGCACCAAAGAAAGCACTATTGCAATTGATGTATAAACTCTTTTCTTCATTATTTTATTTTCCTCCAAATCTTCTGTTTCTTTTTGAAAAATCTTCCAAAGCCATCAAAAGTGCCTTTCTATCAAAGTCTGGCCAGCAAGTCTTTGTGAAATAGAGTTCGCTGTAAGCCATTTGGAAAAGCATAAAATTTGAGACTCTCATTTCTCCACTTGTTCTCACAAGCAAATCAATGTCAGGAAGTGGCGCAGAATACAAATTTTCTTTCAAATTTGTTTCTGTAATTTTTGTTTCACCCTTTTCAATAAGTTTGTTGACAGCATGAACAATGTCGTCTCTTCCGCCATAATTCAACGCCAAATTTACGACAAGTCCAGTGTTGTTTCTGGTTTTGTCAGCCAAGTTTGTTATTACGTTTTGCAGTTTTTGTGGAAACTTGCTCAAATCACCCATATACACAAACTTGTGATTTTTATCAATAAACTCTTGTGAAAATTTTTCAACAAGATTATACACTATTTCAAAGATATAATCAATCTCTTTTTGTTCTCTATTCCAATTTTCTGTCGAAAATGCAAAAAAAGATGCGTATTTAATCTCTGGATAGTCATCTAAAATATCGACAAGTTTCTTGAATGCCAAACCACCTTGTCTGTGTCCGACCATTTTGTTTAAGCCTCGTCTTGTCGCCCATCTTCGATTTCCGTCCATAATAAACGCAATATGTGTAGGATAACATTCAAGAACCTTTTTCTTTTTAAACATAACAACCCTTAAAATCTAGTATCGTTCTTTAGTTTTAGACTTTCATAACCTCTACTTCTTTATCAGCAGCCAATTTGTCTGCCATATCTGTGTATTTGTCAATCATTTTTTGAACATCTTTTTCACAAACAGCAAATTCGTCTTCTGACAATTGACTATCTTTTTTCATGTCTTTAAGCATGTCCATTGTGTCACGGCGAACATTTCTCATAGCAATTTTTGTTTCTTCGCAAAGTTTCTTAACATTCTTTACAATTTCTTTTCTTCTTTCTTCAGTAAGCATAGGGAAAACAAGTCTGATTGTTTTTCCGTCATCAGTTGGAGTAATTCCGATATCTGCTTGAGAAATAGCCTTCTCAACATTTTTGATTTGAGATGCGTCCCAAATGTTGATATTCAAAATTCTTGCTTCAGAAACAGTAACTGTTCCCATTTGCACGATTGGTGTTGGCACTCCATAATATTCGACCATAACCTTATCCAAAATATGTGGATTTGCTCTTCCTGCTCTAATAACAAGATATTCATTTTGTTGGTGTAAATATGCTTTTTCTAAGTCTTCTTTGCAACTTGAAAAAATATCATCAACTAATTCGTTCATAAAAATCTCCCTTTAAATTTTTCTACAGCGATAGTATAACCTAAATTGTTTAATTTTGCAAACATTTTTACTTGCAAAGACACAAAATAATCAAACAAAAATTCAAAAAAAAGAAAGAAACGACCAAAATTTGCCGTTTCTTTAAAATATCAATCTCTTACCAATCAAATTGGTAGCAAAAATTATTTGACAAATTCAAGTGAAGTTCCGTCTTGATGAAAGTCAACCTTATTTATTTCTTGACTGATTCCTTTTAATGGAGATTTAAGCCCAGGTGTAACATTCTCTACTGTCAATCTTTCTCCAAAAAGTGATTGTTGTGCACTTGGATTTACATCATAAGTTTCTTTCATTGCTTGTGTAAAGTTGTCGATAATTTCCACTTTGAAAAGTTGTGAGATTGCACCCTTATCATCGAAGCAAGTATCAAGATAGTTCATTGTTCTTTCAAAAAGTTGTTCCAAATTTGTGTAACTCTTTCCAAGCTTAAATCTTCTTTGTTCAAAAGTTTCTCTCAAAAGGTTTAATGTCTCTTCAATCTTTCTACTTTCGTCTTCTTCAATAGTTTGAACCATTCCAATAGTTGCAGAATCTCCTGCCAAAGCAAGCCTTCTGCCTTGCAAAGCACTGATGTCTCTTGCATATGTCAAAACACTTTCTCTCTTTTCTTTTGTTGAAGTAGATTCGTCTTTCAAAATTCTTGGCAACTCTTCAATTTTTCTGCCCATCTTTCTTATGTCACTGCGAAGTTCCTTCTCGCCATTTGCATTTCTTTCTCTTCTTTGCTTAATCATATCTTCAATCTTGAATGTCAAATCATGTTTCCCATCAAAGAATATTTCAATAAATTGTTGCAAGCATTCTTTATCTGTCATCTCGTCAACTGCGACATCTCTAATTATTGCATTATGAACCAACTTATCCGCAATAGCATCAACTGAAAAGTCAATATTGCTTGCAAACAAGGTTTTTCCAAACTCCAAAAATTTGTCAAAATATTTTTCTTGTGGATTTTCTTTGTCAAGTCCTTCAATCTTATAAAGAAGAGTTCCGAATTTTGCATAATCCATTCCAACAACATATTGGTTTGCAGTTAAGTATCTTGCAACCTTTTCCTTTGTCGTATATTTTTCCAAGAGTTGAATATTTCGCAAAGCATTTCTAGTTATTTTTTCATAAGGAATTTGATTTAATGTCGCAATATTGAGCGGACTTTCAAAGAAATTTGCAAACTGAACAGTATAAGCATTTCCAGTAATTGCATTAAGGTTTTGCTTCAAATATTTTTCTTTGTCATACATGCTTGACACATTGATAGTAAGCAATGATGAGTTGTTTTTAAGCCATTTTCTTGCCATGATTGTTCTGTAAGCAAGCAATGTCATGTTTGGCTTAGCTTGCATAACTTCATCAATATTGGCTCTCAAAATTGGATACATTTTCTTTTGAAGATAATCAAAAGAAGATTGAATTCTATCCGTTGAAATAACAAACAAAGATGGATTGATTTTCAAAATTTCTTCAACTTCATGTTGCTTTTGACTGAAAACGCGATAGGCAGCTGTTTCATCCATAACAATCAGCTCATAAAGTTTGTTGTAAATGTGTGGAAATTTGTAAGCATACCCCTTTGCAATCAAAGATGAGCATCTCTCAAAAATTTCTTTTGCTTCGTCTGCTGACAAATGCAAGGTTTCAACCAAACTATCATAAATATTTTCAAAATCACGACTAGAATCATAGAATCTTGATCTTGTGTCGTTATCTCTTTTCAAATTGCCATCAGTCAAAACAGAACAATACAAAATCTTGTAGATATTTATACCCTTTGAAGATGTTTGATAGAAAAGTTTTTGCAATCTTTCTTTTGTTTCTGCAACTGATTCTTTATCATAAAACTGTGAATAATCGAGTTTTGACAAGAAAACCTTTCCGACTTTTCTTTTGAGTTTTTCGTCTGCTTCATCCACAAATCTCTCCAAATGTGGCATAACAGCATAAAACATTGCCATAAATCTGTTTTTGTCAATATCTTTATGGAATTTGTCTTGTAAGAGTTTTTCAGTCTCCATTTCAGATAAGGCAAAATATTTTTTTATTTTATCAAAAAATTCTTGTCTATCCATATCCACCCCTTTTCCTATTTTGATTATATCAAAAATTGCCAAACTTGTCAATATCAATTTTCGACACAAAATACCAAATTGATTTACTAAAATATAGCAATTTGCTCAAAATCCTAGTAAAAATCCACTTTTCCTATGTATTATGCCAAAATTGACATAAAAAAAGCATCAAACACATTGTGCTTGACACTTTTCCTTAAAACTATTTACCTGCCATTTGTTTTGCAACTTCGTCAGCCAAATTGTCGTTTCTCTTTTCCATTCCTTCGCCAAGTTCATAACGAACAAATCTACGAACAGAAAGTTTTTCTCCAATTTTGAGTGTTGCTTCTGTCAAAAGGTCTTTGATTGTCAAATCTGGGTTTTTAACGAAGTGTTGGTTCAAAAGACAAACATCTTCATAATATTTCTTAACTCTTCCTTCAACCATCTTTTCAACTATTTGAGCTGGTTTTCCTTCATTGATAGCTTGAGCTCTCAAAATTTCTTTTTCGTTTTCAAGTTCTTTTGGATCAACTTCAGCTTCAGAAACATATTTAGGATTTGCAGCAGCAATGTGCATAGCAATATCCTTTACCAAGTTTTGGAAATCGTCACTCTTTGCAACGAAGTCTGTTTCACAGTTAACTTCAACCAAAACACCGATTCTTCCACCCATGTGGATGTAAGAAGCAACCAAACCTTCAGATGCAATTCTTCCTTGCTTTTTGTCAACAGCTTTAAGTCCTCTTTCTCTCAAAAGAACAACAGCCTTTTCAAAATCTCCATTGGCATCTGTAAGTGCCTTTTTGCATTCCATCATACCAACGCCTGTTTGTGCTCTCAAACGAGCAACATCTTGTGCAGTAAAACTCATAATAATTCTCCTTTTTGTTTTTTGTTTGAAACTTAAATCTTGTAAAAATTATTCAGCATCAGCAGGTTTTTCTTCAGCAGCAACTGGTGCAACTTCTTCAGTTTTGTTTTCTTTCTTCGCTACTGGTTTCTTTCTTGGTTTTCTAGCAGTTTTCTTAACTTCTTCACCAGCTTCAGCAAGTTCTACGCTTGGTTTTGCTTGTTCGAGCAAACTTTCAAGGTCAACTTCTTCTTCAGCAGTTTCTTCTTCGTCTTTCTTCATTGAAACGCCTTCTCTTGCTTCGATAACAGCATCAGCGATTGCGCTTGCAATAAGTTTAACTGAACGGATAGCATCGTCGTTTCCTGGGATAACAACATCAACGCCTGATGGATCACAGTTTGTGTCAACAAGACTTACTACTGGGATTCCCAAAATGTTTGCTTCGTGAACGCAAATCTTTTCGTTTGATGGGTCAACAACAAAGATAACTCCTGGAAGTTCTCTCATGTCTTTGATACCGCCAAGGTTCTTTTCAAGTTTGTCTCTTTCTTGTTTAAGAAGAGCAACTTCTTTCTTTGGAAGCAAATCAAATTCTCCAACTTTTTCCATTTGGTTGAGTTTGTTGAGTCTTTCGATTCTGTTTCTGATTGTTTTGAAATTTGTGAGAGTTCCACCAAGCCAACGAGTGCTGATGTAGAACATTCCGCATCTTTCTGCTTCTTCTTTAACAGCTTCTTGAGCTTGTTTTTTAGTTCCTACAAAAAGAACATTTTTTCCGCTTGCAACAACATCACGAACAAAAGAATAAGCTTTGTCTACTTGTTCTGATGTAACTTCCAAATTGATGATATGGATATCATTTCTAGCGGTAAAAATGTATTCTTTCATCTTTGGATTCCACTTTCTAGATTGGTGACCGAAGTGAACACCAGCCTCCAAAAGTTGTTTCATTGAAATAACTGACATAATATTTTTCCCTCCTGTTTTTTGTCTTCCTCGAAGCATCACCTCTCAATGCGACCCAAGTTTTTCAACCTTTGTAAGTAAACAAATTCACGATAAAAACAAAAATTTTCAAATGTTTACAAACGTTTAGGCAACAGATTTTGAAATCCGCTTCAAGTGTTAATTTGTCCAATGACTTGCGTAGTATAACATATAAAAAAAG
>ULVN01043001.1_pt1 | contig 86784 bp, 76 predicted proteins | sample 1959491 | NCBI WGS metagenome assembly ULVN01 (sample SAMEA4835787, study PRJEB28245) | human gut metagenome | biome: gut microbiome; material: fecal sample | place: Denmark | collected 2008 | reverse complement strand
TTTTTATTATATATTTATTTATTGCAAGCGCAGTTGGATAAGAAATAATTATTCCTACCAACAATTCCACTAGTCCATTAATTCCTACAAAAAGAACCATAAAATGAAGTGGATTAAGAGCATTTAAAGCAGTAACAAAACTTTGAATATATTCAGTCTGATAGAACAAGATAACTAACGTACTCGTAAAAAGAATAGTATTCAAAAGTGGCATAAGAACAGATGCTGCTAAAGCAGAAATTTTTGAATTCTTGTTTCTTAAAATATCAGCGACAAATCCTGAAATTCCACCCGCAACAATTCTTGTTGGGACACATACTAGGAAAGTAAAGAACGGATTAATAGAAAATAGTGTAGCTCCAAACGCACTATATCCAAAGCATTGTACATAACTTATTAATCCAAAAATTGTTCCTAGGATTAAACCCATCTTATAGCCACCAATAATAATTCCAATTGATATAGGAATTATGGTTAGGGTTATTTCAACAAATGCCTTAATTGGCAAAAAAGATAGTACTACTATTAATGCTGATAAAACAGCTGCTAATGTTATATATTTAATTTTTTCATGTTTTGTCATATCTTACCTCGTTATGTTAAGTATATGCATACTTTTATTTCTTATTCAATAAATTCAAATTCGTAGTCGAATACACAAACCGTATCGCCAGACTCAACGCCTAGTCTACGTAGTTCAGCGTCAACACCTAAATCACGCAATTTTTTAGCAAATAATCTAACATTTGCTTCAACATTGAAGTTCGTTCGATCGAATAGTTTTTTAACTTCTTCACCTTCAACGTGATATACGCCAGAATCGTCTTTTCTAATAGTAAAAGCAGGACCTTTAGGAACAAAATTATATTCAACTACTTCATCTTTAGCATCCTCAATTGGCTTATATTTTTTTGCCTCTTCTAGAGTGTCTGCTATTTTATATAATAAATTTTGAACATTTTCTTTCGTATACGCAGAAATTGGAATTACATCGTTTATGCCTGTGGCTTTTTTAAATTCTGCTAAATTAGCTGCAGATTGTGGTAAATCCATTTTATTAGCTACAACGATTTCGGGTCTTTTTAACAATTCTTGATTAAATTGTCCTAATTCCTTTCTTATCTTAAAATAATCATCTGCAGGAACACGACCATCAGTTGCACTCATATCAATGATATGCACTATTACACGTGTTCTTTCGATATGTTTTAAGAATTGAATACCAAGACCAGCACCATCAGATGCTCCTTCAATTAAGCCTGGTAAATCAGCCATAATAAAACTTCTTCCATCACCCACACCAACAACACCAAGATTAGGGTGAAGAGTTGTAAAATGGTAAGCCGCGATTTTTGGTTTAGCTTTAGAAACTATTGATATTAGTGTGCTTTTTCCAACACTAGGGAATCCCACTAATCCGACGTCTGCTAAAACTTTTAATTCAAGTTGAAGGTTACGTTCAACACCTGGTACACCTTTTTCACTAATTTCAGGAGCAGGATTTCTTGATGTAGCAAAGGCAGCATTTCCTTTACCACCTCGTCCACCTTCTGCAACCACTACTTCTTGACCTTGTTTAGTAATGTCACCGATTACAATACCTGTATCAGCATCCATTATTGTTGTTCCAATTGGCACTTTAACATAAGTGTTAGAACCAGCTTTACCAAACATATCGCGAGACATTCCATCTTGGCCACGTTCTGCTTTAATTTTTCGATTGAAACGAAAATCTAATAATGTTGTAAGGCCTTCCTCACCAACCATTATTACGCTTCCACCTTTTCCGCCGTTTCCACCAGATGGGCCACCCATAGCTACGTATTTTTCGTGACGGAAAGCAACAACACCATCGCCACCATCACCTGCTTTAACATATATTTTAACGCTATCTACAAACATGTAAAAGCACCTCCTAAATTCAAAATAAAAGCACTTGAAAACAAGTGCCTCGGTTTTTGTCAACTATTCCACAGGATAAACAGAAACTTGTTTTTTATCCATACCCTTGCGTTCATATTTAACAATACCATCAATCATACAGAATAAAGTATCATCTTTACCAATACCAACATTGTTTCCTGGATGAACTTTAGTTCCTCTTTGACGATAGATAATAGAACCAGCAGTGGCGTATTGACCATCAGATAATTTAGCACCTAAACGTTTAGATTCAGAATCACGTCCGTTCTTAGTAGAACTAACACCTTTTTTAGATGCAAAGAATTGCAAATTAAATCTTATCATGATGTCACCTCCTATTATTAATTTTCAATTTTGACTTTTAAATGATTTTGATAATTTGCTTGTATACTTTCTAATGTTTCAATCAAGTTATCAATAATTTTGGTAACAATTGAAATATCATAAGTAGACATTTTAGAATATTCAATATTCTTTAAACAAATATATCCAACTGCATCATCTTGAATTACTTCAAAAAGATCGGGAATTAACTTATCAAGTAAGTTAATGCTCATAATAACTGCAGTGGAAATACCGGCACACACAATGTCATTACCAGAATCGGCATAACTTGCGTGTCCATTTACTTCGAAGTTGATATACAACCCCTCTTTTTTCCTAAAGACAGCTCTAGTCATAAATTACGCTTCAATAGTGTTGATAACTACTTTTGTGTAAGATTGACGATGACCTTGTTTTTTGTGGTAATTCTTCTTTGCTTTATACTTGAAAACAATAATTTTTTTGCCACGACCTTGTTTTTCAATAGTACCAGTAACTTTAGCACCATCAACAAGTGGTGTACCTACTTTATCACCTGCTAATAAAACTTGATCAAATACTACAGTTTGACCAGCTTCACCATCAAGTTTTTCAACGTAGATTGTGTCACCTTCTGCTGCGCGATATTGCTTACCGCCAGTAACAAAAATTGCGTACATGTTGCACCTCCTCATTCAATTATTTTTAAGACACGCCATAGGGGTGGCATTAGCACTTATTACCCTTTTTGTGCGGTTGCTAATATGTAGCGTACTTATTATAACACATTATATGTTTTTTAGCAAGTAAAAACCTTTTTTATTGCTAATTTGTGGAATTATATCTTTCATTTGACTTAACACTTCTGTTATATAAAATTGTTAGTTTAGGTCTATTATATCGCAATATTGCAAAAGAAAGATACGATATAATGCCATTTGCAATCGCAATAGGTAGTCCAAAATATAAACAACACTTAGGATTGATTAATAATATTAAAAATCCTAAAATAATTGATAAAAAATGAATAGTTTCCCCATACACACATTCCATTAAATATCGTAATAAATACTCACTGTTTTTCGGTTCTCTAACTTTATTCTTTTTGAAATTTGTTAATTGGCCCAATTCAGGGATTTTATCTTTCCATTTTTTTATTTTAATTGCCTCATAAAATTTACGTTCCCATTTAAATATTTTAAAAACTTTGTATTTATAGACAAACCACTTTTCTGGTAAGTGTCTAATTACAAAAGCAATTATGGCATCTATTATAAAAACCACTAAAATATCAATACTTGTCCATTTCAAAATATACAAAATATCTGTACAACCTCTTAACAAATTTAATGAATAAACGATAATCAAAGTTATTGATATTATTACACTGTAAATTATCATATATTATTCCTCATAAGTTAATGGAATTTTGTAAGTTTCTTCATATACTTCTTTCCACATTTGATAGTTTTGAATGCTTAACTTTTCAGAGGAGTCCTTTAAATTTAAAGAAGTATCAGGAAAAATTGGTTTAAGAAAATTAACAGTATATTCTTGTATTTTGAAACCATCTTTATCATAATTTGTACTATCAGACATTGTAATGAAACAAGGAACAATGGGGACATTAATTTTTGAAGCATACCTAAATGCACCGGCTTTTAAAGGCCTTGGTTTACGATAATTCCACCACATTGCTTGTTCAGGATAAATCAATACAATATCACCTCGTTTTAATATTGTATCCATAGCATGATTAAAATTCTTCATTGTATTGTAATTAGAACTTAAAGGAAGGGTATTACAGTGTCTAAAAAAATAGCCATAAAGTCCTTTAAAAGAATAATTGCCTTCTTTTATTACTTTATAAAATCTTTTTTTAGTTTTCTTTAGATAGGTCTTTAAAACTTCGTGCAGGGCAAAATTATCATAAGGATTAAAATGATTACAAGTAATAATAAACCCGGTATCTAAGTTGGATAAATTATCTAAGCCTAATACTTCTTTTATGATCATATCTTCATTCTTTATTAATTTATCAATAAATTTTCTAGCAATATAATTGGCAATTTTCGTATTAATTTTACTTGTTAATTTCTTATTCAAATAATCAACTTCGTTTGCCTCTAAAGGTTTAGCAGGCAAATCATTTTCTACATCAATATCAAACTTTTTTTCTTTTTCAAATTCGTTAATACGATTTAATACTTCAAGGCGCTCTTTACTTTTTTCCATAATTAAGCTTCCTTTATTACTAAATTAACATAACGATTTTCTTTTGTTGTTTCTAAAATAGCAAGTTTCTTTAAAGATTTCTCAATTTCCAAATCTTTTCGTTTATGTTCTTCCGTATAGTTTTCTAGCATATTTTTAATAATTTCATAGAAAGTTGTTCTTCTTGCATATTTCCAAAATTCATCCGCATATTTAATATTAGAATAATGCCATGGTTTGGCAGTAAGTTTAAAATGAACAATTTTAGGATTTTCAGGTGAATTAGCATCTATAAATAATGGTGAACAATTCCAACTTTTATCTAAATACTTTACCTTATCCTTACAAATAACATTTAAATAGTCTTGATCGGGGGCAACAATAAACTTAACAATTGCAAGCATTTTAACAAATCTTTCATAAATTTTATCTTTTCTAAGTTTGTTTAGATTCATTACTAAAATGCCAGAATTGAAATATTGGTCAGCTTTTACGCCAAGGGCTAACAAAGTATAGTTTTTGAACTCATCACACGAATTTACAACATCATCACAAATAACACCTAGATAGTGGTTCTTAATATTATTGTTATACAATTTAGAAATATCATCTAAAATTATTATATCAGCATCCAAATATAATGCTTTATCATATTCAGGAAATAAATCCGCAATAAATAGTCGATAATATATTGCGTTGGTGTAATAATCTCTTGTATGTAATTCTGTTATTGCGTTAATTCGTTCATTCACATTGACAAAGTCGATTTTACAATAATCACTATTTTGATATTTCATTAACATTTCTTTATATTCATCATTAATACCATTATTTAAAACATGGATGTTATAAAAATAATTTTTTGATGCTTTTTCGAACATTGATTCTAAGGTAACACCCAAAAAAGGAGCATAGCCATCGTCAACCGCAAAAAAAATTGGAATGATTGGTTTTTTATTTATTTGATTCATATAATACCTCCGTTTTACATGTTTCAAGTATAACATATGGTATCCAGTATAATCAATCTATGTTTTTTAATTTACCTATAAACAAATAAAAATGTGAGTAGAAAAATTCTACTACCAATTCTCTTAATAGTAGAATTATAAAATTAAAGCCTTTTTACTTGAAAAAAATGTTATTTAATGCTAAAATTGCCTTATGAATGAAATTAATAACTATAATAACGAAATTAACAACGAACAAAATGTCCGTTCTATAATTGCAAGCAATTTAACTAAATATCGAAAGAACTTAGGTCTAACCCAATTAGAGTTAGCCGAGAAACTTAACTACTCTGACAAAACTTTGTCTAAATGGGAACGAGGTGAATCAATTCCTGACATTGTAACGTTAAAGCAACTTGCAAGTATCTTCGGTGTTTCAGTTGATGTACTAATCAGTGAAGAAGGTACTTCTACTGCATTTGTTCGAAAAAAAGACAAGAAACCGCCAACTAGACGCAAAATCATTTGTGTTAACCTATTATCGGTAGCATTAGTTTGGCTTGTTGCGGTATTCATATTTGTATTGTTGTCGCTGATTTTAAAAGACCAAAGTAAACTATGGTTATCCTTTATATATGCAATTCCTGTATCAGGAATAGTGCTATTAGTATTCTCATGTATTTGGGGTAACAATATTTACCGTTTCTTGTTTACTTCTTTGATTGTATGGACTTCATCGTTATCTGTCCATCTAACAATGAACTTATTTAATGTTCAAAATGGTTATATGCTATATTTCATATCAATTGTGTTAGAAATAATGGCTTTCGTATTCTTCATTATATTAAAGAAAAATAAGAAAAATTAATCAAACAAAAATTAAGCCCACAGTATTTCTGTGGGCTTGTTTGTTTTTTTAGTAATGGTATACCTTTTGTTTTGTAATCATAAAGAATAATGAAATTGCTGTCGCAAAAACCTCTGCTACACAAATTGCAAGCCATATTCCATCAACGCTAATAATTAAAGGTAGCATTATCACTGATCCAAGTTGAAAAACTAATGTTCTTAAGAAAGCAATTAATGCAGAAATAGCTCCATTGTTAAGTGCTGTGAAGAAACTTGAGCTAAATATATTAAATCCTGTTAAGATAAATGCAAATGAGAAAATTCTAAATGCATGTACAGTTAAAACATACAAGTTTTGATCATAGCCAACAAATATCTTAGCAAGTGTTCCTGCTAATAATTGTGCTATTATTGATAATGTTATACCAGAAGTAAACATAATGGCTATACTTTTCTTACGAACATTTTTTAATTCATCATAATTTGCAGCCCCGTAATTGTAACCAACGATTGGAGCAGTACCGATTGAATAACCAATAAATATAGCAACAAAAACAAATTGCACATACATTAAAACACCGTATGTGGCAACACCATCTTCGCCTATATACTTCATTAATTGAAGGTTATAAACCATTCCTACAATTGATGAAGAAACATTAGACATCAATTCCGATGAACCATTTGCGCAAGCAGCCAATAATTCTTTAATCGATAACTTAGTTTTAACCAATTTTAGTAAACTATCATTTGGTAAAATGAAATATATTAGTGGAATCAATCCACCTACAACTTGACCAATGCCTGTTGCTACAGCTGCACCCGCAAGACCAAAGTTAAATACCGCAACAAATAAATAGTCTAATACAGCATTAGTGGTACCTGCCGCAATCGTTACAATTAGTCCAATTTTAGGTTTTTCGGCAGTAGCTAAAAAGCTTTGAAAAACGTTTTGTAACATAAATAAAGCCGTAAAGCTTGTAACAATTCTACCATATAACACACAGTTATCAATCATTTCATCAGATGCTCCAAGCAAATATGAAACTGGTCTAATAAAGATAATACCTATAATACTTAATATTAATCCCAATATTGTCGTAAATACTATCATCATAGAAAATATTTTATTTGCTTTTTCATTTTCTTTTTGACCTAGGGTTTTTGATACTAAAGCACTACCACCCGTACCAATCATAAATCCCATACCACCCAATATCATTATAAAAGGCATAACTAAATTTAGTGATGAAAAAGCCGATTTTCCTACATAATTAGAAACAAAGAATCCATCTATTACCCCATATATTGATATTATTATCATCATAATTATTGATGGAAATACAAATTTTAACAGTCTCTTTAATGTAAAGTGATCTGACAATTTTATTCGCATATTCTTTCTCCTATAACTCTTGTTGTAATATTTTTATAATTCTTTAAACTTTCCTGTTTTACATTGTATACTACGAAAGTTAGAATGTTTGACATTCAACAACTCATCCATTTCTTCTGCTAAGCGTCTATACTTTGCACCTGTGTGATGGACCAACATATAGTTCACTTTTTTAAGCTTCCAACTATAGAGATTACAAAAACTTCTTATTGGTGCTGAAATTGAAAATACCCAAATAGGTGAACAAATTGTTACTTCATCAAACTGGCTGAAGTCAATATCATTTTTTTTAATGGCATTCCCCAGCGATGCATTCCAAATCTACTACACCACCAAAAGCCTAAAATACCATCTACTTTTTTGGTAGTTTTTAATTCATATAATACTGCACCAGTTTTATTAGCTTCCTATAAAGCAATGGTTTTAGTATATCCCATTCTTGAAAAGTAAACAACTATTTTTTTTGGGTTAGTGCCAATATTATTATATTTTGAATAATCAATAACAAAGTGCTCTTGTTTCCAAAATATGATTGCATCATAACCAATAACAGCTTGGCAGAAGCCAAAAATAAAATAAATTGTTGACATAAAATTGAATACAAATCCATAACATTAAGGTAACACCAAAAATTCCACCTAAAATAGCACCAATTTTCTTATTCAAAAATAAAAAGATAGATGCAACGATATTAGTAATTCCATTTACAATTAGAAGGGCAATACCGGAAAAAGTTAAATTTTGAAATAAGATTTCTGAAAATATGAAAGCATTTGGTCCATCCCAAGAGCCTTTCCAGTAGGATCAATAAGCATACCAAGTGACCCAAACAATGCTCCAATCCCAATAAAGATGGTCCAAAAAATTAAAATTTTGCGTGTTTTGTTGTATCTTGAAGAGATTTTCATATTTTTTCTTCATTTATATCTCATTTAAAAACCCGGTTATTAATAACCGAGTCCTTTTTTATAATATAATACTATATTAAGTATAGCACAACATAAATAAAATAGCAAGTAAAAGCCCCACGAAGTTCATGAGGCAATTTCCCTATTCTTTTATTACTTTTAATAAAATTTATAAAATATTTTTACCTTTATCTCAACAATTTATTATTCTACCCACTTGTTAATTGTATTTCTAACTCGTAAGTCAATATCAACACGAGTTGCAAGACATTCTTTTGAAAATTTCTTTGCGTCAGCAAAAGCTAATTTAACAAACAAATTATGACCAATTGGCAGCATCATTTTCATTAGGCTTTGAGGAAAAACAAAATGTGTACCATGTTCATAAGTATATACTTCTACAGTACAATCATGTTTCTTTTCATTTAATCTTTTTTCCATACGATGAATATATTTAGAAGTATCCCATAGTACATCATCATCGGCTCCGATAAGTAATAATTTACCTTTAATATTTTCTACTTTAATAAATTCATCTTCTGTTATTGGATGAGCATTTTCAGAATCATCAAAAACTTTGCGAGAACATAGCATATTTTTAGTTCTCTTCGCTTCTTCTTTCATTACTTGGCCATAAATAGGATGTTGGTAGCAGAAAGGCATATAAGGAAGAGGCTTACCACAATAGGTAAATAAAGATTCTCCCTCAATTGGTCACTCCGTATAACCATCTTTTTTCCCTTGTTCAAAGCCTTGCCAAATGAAGTCACTTGGAGCCATTGCAATTGTAAGTGAAATTTCTGGGAAATATGATGCGGCAGTAAGTGCTAGTGTACCTGTTGTCGAAGCACCAACAATTCCTATTTTTTCAGTATTATGTGCTAAAAGCCATTTAATTGCATTTTCAATTTTTTCAATTGGATAGTTATGATTGGATAGTTATGATGGCTATAATTTTTTTACCAGGAGACATTGTTAATACGTTAATACCTTTTTTAATAACCATTTAACAGCGGACTTAGCCATATGATCTTCTGGATCATCACCTAGCATGGCTATAATTGTATATTTACAGGAATTTTATTTTCCCAGTATGCACCATAGAAGCCTGCTTTATCAACATCGAAATGTATGTGTTTCATAATATACCTTCTTTCATTTTATTATAGCACCAATAAATAAAATTCCAATTAGTTAGCAATCACTAACCTTTATATATTAAAGAAAGCGAATGATTAAATCACTCGCTTTGTTTGATAATTAATTTTTTCTTGGATTACGAATATTTGCTTGTGCAGCTGCAAGTCTTGCAACAGGAACACGGAATGGAGAGCAAGAAACATAATCTAATCCTACTTTATGATAGAATTCAATTGATTTAGGATCTCCACCAGTTTCACCACAAACACCTACATGTAAATCACTTCTTGTAGAACGACCAAGTTTAACAGCCATTTCAACAAGTTTACCAACACCATTTTGGTCTAAAGTCTTGAATGGATCTTCTTCGAAAATCTTGTTTTCATAATAAGCTGGTAAGAACTTACCTGCGTCATCACGAGAGAAACCGAATGTCATTTGTGTTAAGTCATTTGTACCAAATGAGAAGAATTCAGCATCTTTTGCGATTTCGTCTGCTAATAATGCGGCACGTGGAATTTCAATCATTGTACCAACATGATATTGCATATCTAATCCTGATTCAGCAATTAATTTATCTGCTGTAGTAGAAATGATATTCTTAACAAATTTTAATTCTCTTTCTTCAAGAACAAGTGGTACCATAATTTCTGGAGAAACTAATTTACCAGTTTTCTTAGAAACGTTAATAGCAGCTTTGATAATAGCAGTAGTTTGCATTTCGCAAATTTCTGGATATGTAACTGCTAGACGGCATCCACGGTGACCCATCATAGGGTTAGCTTCGTGAAGTTCAGCAATACGATCTTTAACTTCTGCTACGCTCTTATTAATAGCTTTAGCTAATTCTTCGATTAGTGAATCTTCTTGAGGTAAGAATTCATGTAGAGGAGGGTCTAATAAACGAACATTAACGTTCATACCATCCATGATTTCATATAAATCTTCGAAATCTTTTTGTTGCATTGGTTCAAGTTCAGCTAATGCTTCACGACGACCTTCAACTGTATCTGCTAAAATCATCTTTCTCATAGAGAAAATACGATCTTTATCAAAGAACATGTGTTCAGTACGGCATAGACCAATACCTTGTGCACCAAAGATAACTGCTTGTTTAGCATCACGAGGTGTATCAGCATTAGTACGAACCTTTAAAGCACGCATTTCATCAACCCAACCCATTAATCTACCGAAGTAACCAGCAGTTAAATCTGGGCTAACAGTTTTGATTGCGCCAAGGTAAACATTACCTGTAGAACCATCGATTGAGAAAGTATCTTCAGCAGTATAAACTTTACCATTGATAGTAACAGTTTTTGCTTCTTCATCAATAATTGCAGAACCGCATCCACATACGCAGCATTTACCCATACCACGTGCTACTACGGCAGCGTGTGAAGTCATTCCACCACGCATAGTTAAGATTGCTTCAGATGCAACCATACCAACGATATCTTCAGGAGAAGTTTCAGCACGTACTAAAACAACTTTTTCACCATTAGCATGTCTTGCTTCAGCTTCTTCAGCTGTGAACGCAAGTTTACCAGTACCAGCACCAGGACCTGCTGCTAAACCAGTTGCGATTGGAGTTGCATTCTTTAATTCTTTCTTATCAAATTCAGGTAATAATAATTTATCGAAAGATTGAGCATCAATTCTTAATACCGCTTCTTCTTTAGTGATTAATCCTTCATCTACTAAATCACAAGCAATCTTTAATGCTGCAGCTGGAGTTCTCTTACCATTACGAGTTTGTAAAAAGTATAATTTACCATCTTCAACAGTAAATTCCATATCTTGCATATCACGATAGTGATTTTCCATTAATTTAATAGTTTCCATGAATTGATCATATACTTTAGGCATACGACGTTTTAATTCATCGATATGTAAAGGTGTACGAATACCCGCAACAACGTCTTCACCTTGTGCATTAGGTAAATATTCAGCTGAAACAACTTTTTCACCAGTACCAGGGTCACGTGAGAAAGCAACACCTGTACCAGAAGTTTCACCTTTATTACCGAAAGCCATTGATTGAACGTTAACTGCTGTACCCCAAGAGTAAGGGATGTTGTTCATCATACGGTATACGTTAGCTCTAGGGTTATCCCATGATCTAAATACAGCTGTAATAGCTTCTAATAATTGAGTATATGGATCATTAGGGAAATCTTCACCAAAAGTTTCATGATAATATTTTTTATATCTATTAACTAATTCCTTAAGTTCTTCTGCAGTAACTTCAGTATCTAGTTTATAGCCTCTTGAACTCTTTAATTCTTCTAACATCTTATCCATATCAGTTCTAGGATGACCTTTTGCGATGTTTGTGAACATTAAGATAAATCTACGATAGCTATCATAAGCAAATCTTTCATTACCAGTTTCTTTTGCTAAAACATCAACAGTTTCATCATTTAAACCTAAATTTAGAATTGTATCCATCATACCAGGCATTGAAACTCTAGCACCAGAACGAACAGAAACTAATAGTGGGTTATGATCTCCACCAAATTTTTTGCCAGTTTCTTTTTCAATTGATTTTACAGCTTCGTAAACTTCCTTGATAAGATAGTCAGGTAAAGTTTTACCAGAATCATAATATAATGTACATGCTTCAGTAGTAATTGTAAAACCTTGAGGAATTGGAACGCCAATATTAGTCATTTCTGCAAGGCCTGCCCCTTTACCGCCTAGAAGATTACGCATCGATGCATTACCTTCTTTAAATAAATAAACATATTTATGCATATATTTTTCTCCTTTTCTAATATAATAATAGTTTTTTACTATTAAAATTACTTATTTATTATAACATATTTTACCATTCTTGGCAACAAAAACATATATAAAACAAAAAAAAATAAGCTATTTTTTAATATTTAATAGCTTATTTTAGCTTTTTTTATTCATTTTCTATGATTATTGAAGTTTTTACTGCGTTAGTATATTCTCCACTTGGATAGTACTTGGCATACTCACCTGCTAATTTGTCTGCAACAGTTCGATAATTCTTTATAATGATGGTAGCAAGGTCCTCAACATTATCCTCGGTAGTTCTAATACTAATCTCTTCTACTCCTGTAAATAAATCCTTTTCAAAGATTTCAACTGATTTAGGAATGAACAGGTTAATCTTCTTACAATTTCTAAAAGCCCCATACGAGATTTTCTTTAAATTTTTTGGCAAATTCACTAAACTTAAAACTTTACAATTACTAAATGCATTACTTTCAATTGTTTCAAGTTTATCATTAAATGTTATATCATCTAATTTTTCGCAATAACTAAAAGCATATTTTCCAATTGAAGTGATGTTTTCTGATAATTCTATTCCCTTCAAATGCTTTGAATTATAGAAAGCATAATCAGCAATCTTTTCGACTGTTGTAGGAACTTTATAAGTTAAAGGATTATCATTTGTAGGACCTTTTGCGACAGGGAATTTAACTAAAATAGTTTTTTCTTTATTAAATAAAACTCCTGAAATACTAGAAAATTTAGTGTTTTCATCTGAAACATTTATTTCAGTTAAACTTGTAGCATTTACAAAAATACTATTCCCAAATTCATTTGTAGCTAATTCTTCATCACTAGGTATACTATTTCCAATCCATTTAATGTTTTTACCCAATTTGATTGTTATGACATTAGAAAAACTAGCAAAATCATTAGAATCGATTAACATTGTAACTGGGATGTTATCAATTGTATCAGGTATTTCGATTTTAGCTTTATAAGTGTTAGAATTATTTTGTAATCTTTTCAAAATGTATTCATTTTTCTTTTCATCAAGTATTACTTCAGAAAATATTTTTTCTGCCGCAAGTAATTCTTCACTTTTTCCGTTTGTTGTTTCGCTTTTCTTATTTTTAGCAACTATAACAATTAGTGTAGTTAAAACTACTAATAATACTGATATGATAATAATTAAATTACGTTTTTTCATATTACACCTCGCTTTTATTATACACCAATTTAAGGTTTTTTAAAATCCATTTGCGATAATTTCATCATTTTTTAGATTATTTAAATGGTATAGAACAACAAGATGCTTAATTTTTTCTTCTTTTTGAACTTTAATATAGTTCACAACGTTCAAATAGACTAAAACTAAAAAAATAATAATTACTCCATAAAGTTTAAATATTAATGAAAAGATTATAGAAATCATACAAACTATCAAACTGGATAAAAATATAATTTGTCGAATAAGATACCTATATTTAAAATTTACAAAAAGATTATTGATAATGCGATATCCATCTAAAGGATATATTGGTAATAAGTTAAAGCAAATCATAAATAAATTGTAATTTAATAAATATGTGCAATTTATTTTAGTAATCTTAACTGTTAAGACAAGGGCGATATTTGTAGTAATTCCTACCCATATCTATTAGTAAATTTTTTAATTTATTATTAGTTGTTAATTTGACTTTTATCAACCCACCAATAGGCGTTAATACAATTTCTTCAACACTACCTTTGAATATAATAATCCAAAATATATGACCTAGTTCATGCAAAAAAATTGTTAAGAAAATCATAAAGTAAACACTAAGAAATCCGCTAAAGGCATAAAGTACTAGTAGTAGTATACTTAAATAATGTACTTTTATTTTAGGTAATATCTCTAATGTCATATTTTACTCCTTCTTTTTCGATAATTAATTTAAATTGATAATTTCCATTTTGATCTTGTAAGCCATTTCCTATTATAGTTTTTTTAGATACATAACTATATAAATTGAAATTGCAAGTAGTTAAGCCAATATAGGTGTAACAAATATTATCTTGTGATAAGACTGTTATTGTATATAAACCATCTTTATCTTTGGTCTTTTTGATAATTATTCCTGCCTCAAAATTATAAACGCCTTCAAAGCTGTTATTATCAATGTAATTTATACCTTCTACATAATTTATACTACCATACAAAGTAGTTGCATCTACTAAAACATCGTTTCCACCATCAATGGGAATAAAATTTCCAAATATACTATTAAAAATGTTGGCAATCTTAATGAAATTAGTATTTTTTTCAATTGTTTTCTTACCAAAACTAATTTTATCATTTTTTACCGCATAATTATTTCCTAGTATTAGCAACAATAATAATAACGAACTTAAGAAAATTCTTAAAAATAATTTTGTTACATAATTAGATCTTATTTTATTTTTTTCTTCAATTGTTGCATTACTTTTTTGCTTCATTGCTTTACGATATTTTAAAATTAAAGAGTCTTCACGCATATTATCACCATATTAATATATGATTTTCAATAAATATTTAGAACAGTTTATATAACTTTGAACTTCTTTTCATACTATAAAAATCATTTCCTATTATTATGTGGTCTAATATAATCATATCAACATATTTTGACATTTGAATTAATTTTTCAGTAGCTTTTAAATCGGCTAGACTTGGTGTAGGATCCCCACTAGGATGATTATGAACAAGAATAATGGCGCTAGCAGAAAGTTTTACCCCCCATTTAAAGATATCTTTACCATCCATCAAGGATGAATTTATTGTTCCTTGCGTTATTAATTGTTCTTTGATCAATTGACCTTTTACATCTAAATACATAGCATATAAACATTCTTTGTTTTTTAATCTCAATTTTGGATAAAAATATTCAAAAACTGCTTCAGGACTAGTATAGAAAGTATTTTCCTTACTTGTTTCTAATACCCTTAGTCCTAGTTCAATTGATGCTAGAATTGTAATTGCCTTAGTTTTTCCAATACCTTTAAATTTCATTAATTCAGATATTGTCATATCTTTTAATAAACTTAATTTTTCAATATCATACATTAAGTTTTTAGCAACATCCAATACATTATCTTGTTTTGAACCAGTTCTAAGTAATATAGCAATTAATTCAATATTACTTAGTGAATTAACCCCGTACTTTATTGCTTTTTCTCTAGGTCTATCAAATACTGGCACTTCTTTTAACATTACATCACCTTCATATTAATAATACGTGTGATTTTTATGTATTACTAAAAAAATAGCCAAAAATCGGCTATTTTTTTAATTTATTTCTTATTTCGCTTGCTAAATACAAACTGCCTAAAAATATCGTAATTGGCTTTTTATTAGTAAGTACGTATTTTACTGCTACATCTAAATTTTCAATACATTTTTTGTTTTTAGATGAAGAAAGGTTATACAAATCTTCAGCTTTAGCACTTCTTGCGTAGGTGTAAGAAGTAAAGATTATTTCATCAAAAGTTTTATCAACCATCTTAATCATTGGTAATAATTCTTTATCATGAGAAATTGAAATAACTGCTCTTACGTTTGGAATATTTAGTGATTTTACAAACTCCGTAATTCTAGATATACCATCAATGTTGTGTCCACCATCAATGTAGATAACCGGATCATCATTAATTTTTTCTAAACGTCCGACCCATTTAGTATTTTTCAAGCCATTATGTAAATCTTGGATTGATAGTTTTAAATCATCTTTTAACAGGTTAAATGTTTCAATAACTAATAATGCATTTTCAACTTGGTGAAATCCTAATAAAGATAATTGATAATCTTGACCTTGATAAGTAAAGCAAGTCTTTGATAAATCGCACTTTACGTTTTTTACTTCATTATATTTAGGAAATACAATTTGCGAATTGTGAATATTTGCAACATTTGTCGCAATCATCTTTAGATTTTCTTCTTTTAATCCGCAAACAACAGGGATATTATCTTTTACGATACCTAATTTTTCTTTTAATATAGCTTCTTTAGTATTACCTAGTATTTGCATATGATCTAACGCAACATTAGTAATTATACTAACTATTGGAGTAATAACATTTGTTGAATCCAATCTTCCACCCATTCCCACTTCTATTACCGCATAATCTAAATTATTCAGACTTTTAAAGTAACAAAAAGCACATAGTGTGATGAATTCGAAAAAAGTTGGCTTTGGAAAATTATTTTCTTCAAGAATTGGATAAATTTCAATTACTCTATTGGCCATTTTCAACAAATCATCATCGTCAATAGGCTTAGTATTAAAAGCAATTCGTTCATTAAAACATTCAATATATGGTGATGTAAATGTACCTACATTGTAACCTTTTGCCATAAGAACACTAGTTAGCATTGCGACAGTACTACCCTTACCATTAGTACCCGTTACATGAATAGCTTTGAATGAACTTTCGGGATTGCAAAGTAGTTTGCAAAAATATTTCATATTGTCTAGATTGGTTTTTTTTGAAAAGCGTTTTTGGGATTGAACCCATTCAATAAATGACTTGGCATCAACAAAATAATTCATTATTTTTCAAGTCCTTTTAATACTTTTTCAGCTTCTTTTAATTGTTCTTTATAACTTGCAACATTATTCTTTTCTGCTTCTACTTTTTGGGCAGGTGCTTTCGCAACAAAGTTAGGATTATTCAGCATACCTTCACTTCTCAAAATGTCGGCAACTAATTTAGCAATTCTTGCTTTTAATTTAATTATTTCTTCTTCAATATTGATTAATTCTTTTAGTGGAATAACAACATTGACATCATCTAATACACTTACAACTGAATCATCATGTTCAACGTCTTTATCAATTTTTAGTGAAACATAATTAGTGAATTTAGCAAGATATTCTTTATGATGCAATAAGAAATTTCTTAAATAATTTGAAGAAGTTTCTATCGCAACATTAATTTTCTTACTCATTGCAACATTTTTTTTGTTTCTGACATTACGTATAGTAGTAATAATTTCGAATAATTTATCTGTTGCCATAATTTCATCATTATCAAATTCAATACCAGTTGGTTTTGGCCATTCACTTACGGTAATTGAATCATCATAGAAATTTTGATATATTTCTTCAGTTACAAAAGGCATAAATGGATGTAATAGTTTCAATATTGTTACTAATACTTTTGTTAAAATTGCACAAGTATTGCGTTTATGAACCTCATCACCTAACGCAAAATCAACTTTTGTCATTTCTAAATATTTTGAGGCAAAATCATCCCAAGTAAAGTTATATATTGATCTTGCAACTTCACCAAATTCAAAACTATCATATTTTGCGTCAGTGTCTTTAATTAATGCGTCAGTTTTTGCTAAAATCCATTTGTCTAAAGAATTTAAATTATTATAATCAATTTCTTCGCCTTGATAATTATTAGCCTCTAAATTAATCTTAACAAATCTTGATATATTCCAAATTTTGTTGATATAATTCCATGAAGATGCCATTTTTTCGTCTGAGTAACGTAAATCTTGACCTGGTGTAGAGTTAGTAGTTAAGAAATAACGCATTGCGTCACATCCATATTGATTTATTAAATCAAATGGATCAACACCATTTCCAAGTGATTTACTCATTTTACGGCCTTGTTCATCCCTAATTAAACCATGAATTAAACATTTTTTAAATGGACGTTTCCCCATAAAATGGCGTGATTGAATAGCCATTCTTGCTACCCAGAAGAAAATAATATCATATCCTGTTACTAAGCAATCAGTTGGAAAATATCTTTCTAATTCTTTAGTATCTTTGGGCCAACCAAGAGTTGCAAAAGGCCATAGGGCACTTGAAAACCAAGTATCTAAAACATCTTCATCTTGAACCCAATCGTCTCCAGCTGGTTTTTCTTTTCCTACATATACTTCATCGCCACGATACCAAGCAGGAATTCGGTGACCCCACCATAATTGCCGAGAAATACACCAATCTTGAATTGTATCTAAATCTAACCATGTGGTTAAAGTCTTATTAAATCTGCTAGGAATAAACTCTATTGGTTCATCACTTGCTTGCATTTCTAAAACATCTCTTGCGAGTGGTTCCATTTTTACAAACCATTGTTTTGATAAACGTGGTTCAACAATGACACCAGTTCTTTCAGAATGGCCTACTGAATGAACCATTTTTTCAATTGATGGACATAAACCTGCATCTTGCAAGTCTTTAACAAGTTGTTTACGGCATTCAAAGCGATCCATACCAGCATATTTTCCCGCAAGACTGTTCATAGTACCATCTTCATTCATACAAATAATACGTTCTAAATTATGACGATTGCCTACTTCAAAGTCGTTAGGGTCATGCGCAGGTGTTACTTTAACAACTCCTGTACCAAAACCAATTTCAACATATTTGTCGCTAATAACAGGAATTTTTCTAGTTGTACCAGGAATATAAACTTCTTTACCAATATATTTTTGATATCTTTCATCATCAGGATGAACCATAACAGCTGTATCACCAAACATTGTTTCAGGTCTTGTTGTTGCAATTTCAAGTCCACCTTCACCATCTACAAATGGATAAATAAAGTGATAAAAAGCACCTTCTACATCTTTATATTCAACTTCAATGTTTGATAAAGCTGTTTTTGCTTCAACATCCCAGTTAATAATACGTTCACCACGATAAATTAAGCCTTCATTATATAATTTTGTAAAAACTTCCGCAACCGCATCTTGCATACCATCATCTAAAGTAAATCTCTCTTTAGTATAATCTAGTGATAAACCTAAAGCAGCCCATTGTTTTCTAATAAATTCGGCATATTCTTTTTTCCAACTCCAAGCCACGTCAAGAAATTTTTCTCTTCCTAAATCGTATCTACTGATACCCATTGTTTTTAATTTGGCATCAACTTTAGCTTGTGTAGCTATCCCCGCATGGTCCATACCTGGTAACCATAAAGCATCATAGCCTTGCATTCTTTTACGGCGAATGATAATATCTTGTAATGTAGTATCACATGCATGTCCAATATGTAGTTTACCAGTTACATTTGGTGGAGGAATTACGATTGTATAAGGGATTTTAGTATTATCACCACTGGTGAAAAAGCCCTCTTTCAACCAATATTCATATTTTCCTTCTTCTACTTTCTTAGGATCATATTTAGTTTCCATTTCTGATTTTTTTAATCTAAACATTTTTTATCTCCTTTCATTAAAAAAAGTTTCGCCCCTATAAAAAGGACGAAACGAATTCCGCGGTACCACCTTAATTAGAACAATATGTTCTCAACTTAGTATTCGATAACGTGAATAAAACGATTTAGGCTAATGAACCTTTCTCACCTAAATAACTCCAAGGCTACCTTCTAAGCATTACTTCAAGTTTTTCACCAACCAACTTTTCTCTTTACAAGTATTTGTGCTTATACTCTTCCTCTTCAACGTCTAAATTTACTATCATTATATCATTTATTCAATTAATAGTCAAAAGATTAAACTATAATTATTTCATATCACCAGGGAAGCGATAATCGCCTCTTGCGCCAAAACTAAACGAATAGTATTTAACACATTCAGGTGAAGCTAAACGTTTATATTGATTTTGTTTAAAACGTTTAATGAATCTATCATAGTACAGACTAGCTTCTGTTTCGGTAATTTCAAAAGTGTTTAGCAATAAATAAACAATTCGACTCTTTGAAGCGCCTTTTAAAAACATATGATACATTATGAAGTCATTAATTAGATATTTACCGATATTGTCTTCGGTTGCTTGATCAGAACCAGTTAATTCTGGTGAAATTACTGCACCATATACCTTAAGTAATTCACTTTTTACAAGAGGATATTTTCTACTAAAGTATCTAACCAATTCTTTAACTACCGTTTTAGGTAAATTAGCATTCAAGTTGTACATTGACATTTGGTCACCATTAAATGTAGACCAACCTAAAGCAATTTCACTCATATCGCTTGTTCCAAGCACTATAGCTCCATTTTTATTGGCAACATTCATTAAATACATTGTTCTGAGTCTTGCTTGAACATTTTCGTATGTAACATCTTTATTTTCTAAATCATGTCCAATAGTTTTCAAATGTAAGATAGCTTCTTTTTTTATTGAAATTTCATGAGCTGAAACACATAGTTTTTCCATTAATTTATTGGCAATATTTTTTGATTTACTACCTGTTCCAAATCCTGGCATTGTTATAGCTATTATATTTTTTAAATCAATATTGTATCTTTTGAAACATTCGTACGAAAACATCAAAGCAAGGGTTGAATCTAAACCACCACTAATACCAATTACTACTTTATTAATACCAATATGATCTAAACGGTGTTTTAATGCAAGCGTAGCTATATTTATCAAACTTTCGAATTGTTCATCACTTTTTGGAACAAATGGTAAATAATCAACTTTCTTTGATAATTTGTATTCATTATCTTCATTAATATGAAACTTTACAAAATTTTCAGTTGGGAAATGATCTTTTTTTGCATAACTATCGCTATATTTAGCAAATCTGATATATTCAATATCAACATCTACTTTGTTAACTACCGTTTCTAAACTATTAGTTTCTTGGCTTAAGACAATTTCTCCCGCAATACAAGCAATTTGATGGCCAGAGAAAGTAAGATCACTAGTTGAATCACTTGGACCGTTTGAAACATATAAGTAACCACCACGATGGCGATGACTGGCGCTTTGAACTAAACTAGTTCTAAGACTTCCTTTTCCTAAATTATATGAAGAACCACTTAGATTTACAACAAAGTCAGCCCCTTCGCTGTAAAGTAAATGATGCGGATTAGTTTCGCCCCATAAATCGCCACAAATTTCAACTCCAAAATTAAATTTATCAGTGTCTTCTTTAAATAAAATATGGCCAAAAGGTACATTTTCCCCCGCATATTCTACTTCACTTATTTTATCTTTCCAAGCCTTTCCACTAGTAAAGAAACGCTCTTCATAAAATTCTGAAGTATTTGGCAAATTAATCTTAGGTACAATTCCTAATAATTTTTTGTTTTGAATTACAATACCACAATCATAGATAGCTCCTAATACATCAACAGGCGCACCAATGACTAGAATTTGTTCATTACTAGCATCTTTAATATAGTTTACTGCTTGTCTTGTTTCTTCTAATAATTGTGCATTATAAACCCAATCACCAATTGAATATCCCGTTATTGATAGTTCAGGATAAACAAGCATTCCAGAATCTTGGTTTTCTGAAGCAACTTTAATAATTTCTTTGGCATTTTCCAATGGTTTACCAAGCGTTACTTTAGGAGTTACAAGGGCAACTTTTAAATATTTATTGTTATACATAACGATCTCCTATTTATATAAATTATTTTTTTTAATATATTCTGCTACTTCTTCATTTAATTGTTCATAGCTTTTTAGATTTCTAAAGTTTGTTGAGGAAATATTTGATAGTTGTAAATTAACAAATTCAAAATGATCTGAATAGCTTTTTAACAGTTCATCTTCATTAACAATTTTTTTCAATTCATCTATAGAGTGATTTCTTGAAAATACTAAAAAGCGATTTTCCGATAACAATATCTTTGGTTCTTTCCAAGTTGAAATTTGATCAATGCAATCATCTCCACATGCAAAAACCGGATGATTTAGTTCTCTTAAGCTTTGAAAAGTACCATCAAATTTCTTTTCAAATTCAATTGTTGATATGACAACATTGTTATATGGCTTTATAATTATATTTAGCATTTCAACACGATTTTTATAATCAATTAAACCAACTTTATTATAATCGTTACCGGTTGGTATTAAAATTACCTTATCATAGTGGTTGGCCAAATATGAGATAATTTCTTGATGTGCGATAGTAGGTGGATTAAAACATCCTCCGTATACTACTTCCATATGTCCTCCTTAATTAGTTCTATTGTCTTATTTGATGTGGCTACTGCACCAGCAAAACTTGACGAACCTGTAAGGTAATCACCTGTTAAAAGTACTTTTTGGTTTTTATATTTATATATTTTTGAGTTAGGCCAGCCCTTCTCATCAAGTAAATCAGGAATAAACGATTTTAAATAATCATAATTGGCATTTGTTCCTAAAGCCTCTACTACTATATCACATGGTACAGTTTCACATTCGCCTGTACTTTTAAAGCTTAAACGAGTTGAATTGTCATCTTTTATAAGTTCGGTAATTTCTACTTCTAAACCAATCAGTTTATTTGCTTTATCAAACACTAGTTGTTTGGGACTTCTAAGTTCAATGAAGTTTACGCCATCGTTTATCGCCATCTCAATTTCTTTTTTGGAAGCAGGTGAATTAGCGATATTTCTCCTATATACGATATTTACTTTATTATCTGATCTAACTAGTAATCTTGATACATCCATTGCGACATTACCAGCACCAATAACTAAACTATTTGCATTATTTATTTTCTGAATGTTATTTTTGCCATCTTCTAATAATTTAATACCATCATAAACAGAGGCATTATCTTCAAATATTTTTTTTGATAACATTGTACCCGTAGCAAAAACGATATAATCAAAATCGTTTAAATCATTAAAATTAAGATTATTGCCAAACTCTTTATTGAAAACCATCTCAACATTTAATTTTTTAAGTATTGCGACTAGGACATTTACAACATTATCATTAAACCTAAAATTAGGTAAACTATCAGTAATTACTCCCCCTATTTGATTATTTTTATCAAATAGCGTAACGCCTAAACCTAATTTTGCAAGTTCTATTGCTACATTCATGCCAGAAACACCAGCTCCAATTACCGCAATCTTAGATTTAATTTTATTATTACTAATTTTTTCATAGTCACTTTCTGATATTAGTGTTGATAGATAATTTTCAACTTCATAGAATGCTATAGATCCATCGCTAGTATTTCTTAATGCACAGTGTCCATAGCAACTTTTTTCATGGTCACATAACTTTGAACAAATAAAACTCATATTAGTAGTTTTTAATAGTTCTTTTTTAGCTTCAACTATTTGATCATTATTAATATAATTTAAAATAACAGGTATATTATTATGTAAAGGGCAATACTCTTTACATAAAGGTTTTTTACATTTCAAGCATCTTTGTGCAATATTTTTTATATTGTCAAGTTTTTCTCTCATTTTTTTACACCAAATTTACCTTTTTTTATTATTTACAATAAAATTATACCATTTTTTTGTATTTTTTTATATTATATGCTTTAAAACGTTAAAAAACACTATAAATTATAGTGTCTTTTAATTAATTTGTTAAATTCACTACCTCGTTCGATGTATGAACTATATTGATCATAACTTACACAACTTGGTGAGAATAATATTAACAATGGTTTTTTTGAAGGAAGATTGTTAATTACACCTTCTAAAGTATCGAAAACTTTTACTAAATTATTACTAAAGACTTCCGCAAGCTCATTCCTTGACGTACCATAAGTATAAACTTCATCAATAAAATCACATTGTTTGGCAAGACAATAGTAATTTTCTTTCATTATTCCACCAACTATTAGGACTTTATAATAAGAGTTATAATTATTTTTAACACTCTTCGCCCCCGCAAGACTTGCATATGGGGTTGTCGATTTTGAATCGTTAATTATTATTAAATCATTTGTATGATAAACCATTTCAAAACGATACTTTAATCCCTCAAAATGTTCGATTACTTCATTAATATGATTTTTTTCAATATCATATATCTTGGCTACACATATGCTTGCCATATAATCTTCGATGTTATGTAACTCTGATTTTTTAACCTCATTAATGTCGATTAATTTTTCATTGTTATACATTATATAATTATTATCGAAATAGCAATTAGCATTTTTTTCATTAAGTGAATAGGAAATTTTATTTACATTACTCATTTTACTAATAATTTCATCTAAAATTACATCTTCTTTATTATATACAACATAATCATAGTGATTCATATTTCTAATTATCTTCAATTTATCTTTTATGTAACTGTTATATGTTTTGTGATAATCAATATGATGCTTGATAATGTTTGGTATAACCATTACATGAGGTTTAGTTTTATAGGTGTAATGTAACATAAAACTTGATGCTTCAACCACTAAACAAGAGGATTTTTTACTAGCTAGAGCGAATGTAGGTAATCCAATATTTCCTACTAAATTGTCTTTAAATTCTTCTTTTATTGACAGCATTCTAGAAATTAGAGTTGCAATTGTTGTTTTACCAACACTACCAGTTACAAGTACCATATCAGTAGGTTTAAAGAATTGATAATAAAGTTCAATATCAGAAATTATTTTCTTGTTTAATGCTTCTGCTACTCTTAAAAAAACAGTATCAAATTTTATTCCTGGACTTTTTACGATAATATCTATTTTATTTAAAATGATTTTTGCAAGTTGAGTATCATTCGTTGTATCATCACAATATATTAGATATTCTATTTCTTCTTTATCAAAATAGTTTTTAATTGCTTTATTGGTTATTCCTAATCCATATAATAAATATCTTTTATTTAAAATATTTTCACCCCCAATATTATGCCAATTATCGTTGTAAACACTGATATAGTCCAAAATAATAAATCTATTTTATTTTCACTATAACCTAAAAGCTCAAAATGATGATGTAATGGTGTCATTCTAAATAGTCTAGATCCTTTGGTCTTTTTAAAAAACCATACTTGTAATATAACCGATACGGTTTCAACAATATAAATAAAGCCAAAAAATATTATTAATAGTTCTTTATTTAGACTAATTAGCATTGCAAACATTATAGCTCCTACAGCAAGTGAACCAGTATCCCCCATAAAAATTTTTGCTTTTGGTAGATTAAAGAATAAAAAAGCTAGTAAAGCTATGATTATGCTGATGGAAAGATAAGCCACGACGTAGTTTTCTTCATATATTGCGATTAAATAAATGCCAGTAAAACTAATAGTACTACATCCTCCCAGTAATCCATCTATTCCATCAGTCAAATTTGTGGCATTACTGAAGCCTACAAAACCAATAACTATCCAAATTAGATAAAAGAAAGATAAATATAGTGATTCACCAAAAAAATTAAGAACATTATTCCTACTCATTAATTGATATAATAGGGTAGAAATTATGGCAATTAAAATTTGTAACAAAAGTTTAGTCTTTGGATGCAGTCCGACATTATTTTTTTTGATTATTATCAAAAAATCATCAATAAAACCAATTAAACCAAACCCTAAAAAAGGGATTAAAAGTTGCAATATATTAAAAATAGTTTGAGAATTAATATAATGATTAAATAAAAGCAACGTTATCCAAAGAAAAAAAGATACTAAAAATATTACAATTCCACCAAGAGTTGGGGTGCCTGATTTTAAATTATGTCTTTTTGGTCCTTCTTTTCTAATAGATTGCCCAAATTTAAAATGATACAGTAAGGGAATAGTAGTATGAAATGTACAAATTCCTAATAATAAGCCTATAATTATTAATATTAATAAAGCAAAATAACTATTCATTCTTATTATTTAACGATTTTACATATTCAATATCCGAAAAGTTAATGATATTTTCGCTAACTATGTATCGTTCTGCTCCCTTTCCTAATATCAATATAGTATCATTTTCATTGCTATTTGAAATTGCTCGTTCAATTGCTAACTGCCTATTAGTTATTATTTTATAATTTTTTTGATTGGTTGTACTAATTATTTGTGAAATTATTTCATTTACGTCTTCATTTCTGGAATTATCTTCAGTAAAATATACCTCATCTGCTAACTCAGTCGCTATATTCCCAATTTTATGACGTTTATCTTTATCACGATTGCCTCCACACCCTACTACAACAATAATTTTATTGGTAGTAAATTCTTTAAAATACTGATTTACTTGCCTTATACCATCAGGTGTATGAGCATAGTCGACTATTACATTAAGATGTTTATTATTTACATTTAAATCAAAATAGTTCATTCTTCCTGCTACGGGTTTAAAGTCTTCAATACACTTAATAATTGTTTCTTTGTTTACGCCTAAACTATCAAGAATTAAGTATGCGGCTAAAATATTGTCTAAATTAAAGTTACCGATTAGTTTTGTAACAATTTCAAAGCATTCTTTGTTTTTCCAAATTGCTATTTTCATATTTTCAAAACTCTTATCAATTATCTTACCAGTTATTGTACATTTATTGGATTTTAAACCACTATTATAAGTTTTTAGTTTTGCTAAAGAAGCATTTTCAAATAAAGAGGCATAATTTGCATCGTTATTGACAATTAAGAAGTCTTCTTCAGTTAAATTAAAAGCAATTCTTGCTTTAGTAAAGGCATAGTTATCCATTGTATTATGGTAATCAAGATGATCTTGAGTTATATTTGTTAAAGTAACAACATTAAAATGAATTCCTAATACTCTACCTTCTGCTATTCCTTGACTACTTACTTCCATGATTACATAATCATAATAATTTTTATAAATATAGCGATATATTTTAACAATATCTGGCGTTGTATTAGTAGATTCAATCACTTTTTCAATTTTATTTATCGATGACTTTATACCACCAGTACCAACCCACAATACTTTTTTATTAATTGTCTTTAATGATTCATATACAATACTGCTCGTTGTCGTTTTGCCATTAGTACCAGTAATTCCAATTATTTTAGATTTTGGATAAAACTGGTAATACCACTTTAATAATCTAGCAAGTTCAACTTTTGCAGATTTAACATAAATTAAATTGATATCTTTGTAACTAGGTTCAATATAATTAGTATCATCATAAATAATTGTTTTAGCCCCATTATTTATAGCATCTTCAATAAAATTTATTCCATTATTTGAATAACCTTTTATTGCAACAAAAATACTACCATCTATAACATCTCCACTATTATTACAAATTTTTGTTACAAAATGATCGATAATATCATGTTTGTTAATTTGATAGAATTGAAAGAAATAATCTGATATATACATGTTATCCCTCCCCTTTTTTATGTATATAAAATAACTGTTCCACCTTCTATTATTGATTCACCAGCTTCCGGCATTTGTCCAATAATAATATCACCAGTTCCTTCAATAATAAAATTATAATATGGGTTATATTTAACATCTTTTTTATTCATACCAATATATTCAGGAATTTTGTATAACGGTTTATCAACCCATAATCTTGGTTGATAGGAAATTCCTTCATAATTTTTTTTGACATTTAGAAAAGACAATGATTCACTCATAATTTCTTTTACAAGTGGTCCAACAGTTGTACCGCCATACTGAATTGCGTTATGAGGATTTTGAATAGCTAAGTAAACACCGATTTTAGGATCATCCATTGGGGCTATTGCAAGAAAAGACAAAATAAATTTATTACTAAGATAATGACCATTTTCGGCGATTTGCGCAGTTCCTGTTTTACCACCAATTCGATAACCATCTATATAACATGCTCTACCTGTGCCTTTTGCGACAACCGATTCTAATGCATTCGCAACAATTTTTGAAGTTTCCTCACTTATTACCCGCCTTATTAAAGATGGTTTATTTTCAATAATGAAATTATTTTGTCTTCCTATCGCATGTAAAATGTATGGCTTATGCAAATTTCCACCATTGACTGCTGCGCTTGCGGCATTCAAAATTTGTAAAGGCGTAGTTGAATTACCTTGTCCAAATGATGCGGTGGCAAGTTCAACATTGCCAATTTTATTGGTGTCAAATAGTATTCCTTTACTTTCTCCTAATAAGTCGATACCAGTTTTACTGCCATAGCCAAACTTTCTAATATATTCAAATAGTTTTTCTTTACCAAGTCTTAAACCAATGGTCATAAAACCAGGGTTACATGAGTTTTCCAATACCTGTAAAAAGGTTTCATCCCCATGACCACCCTTTTTCCAATCTCTAATTCTGGTACCATCTACAATCATATATCCTGGATCATAGAATTTTTCATCAATTCTAAACACTTTTTCTTCTAATCCTGCCGCAAAAGTACATATTTTGAAAGTTGAACCAGGTTCATAAGATTTCCAGATGGGAAGATTTCTATTAAATATTTCTTGCGAATAATCTTTATAATTTTCTAAATCAAAAGTTGGTCTTGATGCCATTGCGTATATTTCGCTAGTCATTGGATTTATAGCCAGACCTACAACATCATCTGCTTCATATCTATTATAAGCATTGTCCATTACACGCTCTAATGAAAGTTGAATATTTAAATCAATTGTCAGATAAATATCAAGCCCGCTAGAAGCGTTTTTATAATAACCACTCAAATCATCCATTGCGGCACCATGAGCATCAGTAAAAATTTGTAATGCTCCTTTTTTCCCTTTCAAATATTGATCATAAATATATTCAATACCCGATATTCCTTGATTATCAATACCAACAATGCCTATTACTTGTGCTAAACATGTCGGATATGGATAATATCTTGATGAATCACCAACGATGTAAATCCCATCAAGATTTAATTTAGCGATTTCAATAGCTTGTTCAACAGATATTTTTTGAGCTTCTGGTTTAATTATTTCGACTGATACAGCTTTATTAAGATGCTTTAAAATATCATTTGTTGTACAATCAACAATATCCGCGATTTTTTTAGCTGTTGTAGCCTTATTTTTTATTTGTCTTGGAATTGCAACAATTGTAGGTGTTAACTTACTTCCAACAATTAAATTACCATTTCGATCATAAATATTGCCTCTTCTACCTTCAATAGGAGCATTTCTAGTCCATAAATCTAAAGCTTTTTCATAATATTCTTTACTTTTGTAAGTTTTTACATAAGTAAGGCGTAAAAATAGTGCTAAAAATGCAATACCAATAATTATATATGTAAATATTATTCTTTTTTTTACTAACAAAGTTATCACCAATTCATTTTATGAAATATAATATTTTTAAGAACAAATATCTTTATTCTTGATATAAAAAAAACGCCTATCACTAGGCGTTTTCTCTGCTTTCATCAATATATTTCTTTGGTGAATTTAGATATTTCTCAATTTCTAAAAAGGCTAAAGAAAGTGGGTAACCATCTACTAAAGCATGGCTTACTTGAATATTAAAATCAATGTAGTATTCGTTATCTATTTTATAGTATTTACCCCAACAAATTCGTGGTACATAACTACTATCATCGTTTGGCATTGGGTGAATCATACTATCAAAATCTATCCATGGAAGTGAAGTAATATAATATTGATCAAATTTAGATAAATCATTATAGCTTGCATCTTCATCAATATGCTTATTCCGTTTGTCAATTGCTATTTTTGCAAGTTCATAAAATTTATCATAATTTTTATCATATAAACTATCGCAATTATCAAATACGCCATCACCAGTCATTACAGTATAGGCCGGATTAACTACATCATATAAAACAACTTCGCTATTTTCTACTCTTAAACGCATTTCTTCAATATTATTTAATGCGGTAGTAACAAAGTACAACATTGTAATGAAAAATGAATTTTTGTTATTGTTATTTTTTTCATTTTCAAGATACTTTATTAAATTAGTTATTTTAATTTTTTTAGTAATACCATAATAATGAGCTGGGTATTTAATAAACCATTCGTAATGTTTCTTGCCCTTCCAGTTTTTAACGTCAATTATTTTTCGATGATTAGCGTTGTCCAGGCTCATATGGTATACCCTCGGCTTTCGGCGCGTATGATTTTCTTGATGTAAATCCTAAAACGATTAAGCATACTATATATGGTAACATTTTATAAATACTTGGATTCATATTTAAGGCTTGTAACCAATCAAAGCTTGTATAAACTGCACCTAATGCTCTAAAGAATCCAAATAATAATGCACCTAAGAAAATGCTTATTGGTTTCCATTTTCCAAATATCATAACCGCAAGGGCTAAGAATCCAAATCCAGCAACTCCATTATCAAATGACCATGTTGAATTAGCTGAAGCAATAAATGCTATACCACCAAGTCCGCCTAAAGCACCTGAGATAATTACACCAATATAGCGCATTTTTATTACATTTATACCAACTGATGCGGCAGCTTGTGGATGTTCACCACAAGACATTAATCTTAAACCAAATTTAGTTTTATAAAGTATTATGTAAGAAATAATAACTAATAATACTGTTACTACAATGAACCAGTTTAGCTCAAGTTTACCAATATTAAATATAAATTTCTTTTGTAAATCAATGTAATCCAAACGTGGAGCAGCTTTACCATCTCTTGCAAGTGTAAGTGCTTTAACAATAACGGTTGCAAAAGCAGGTGCCAATATATTAAGGGCAGTACCTGTAATTGTTTGATCAGACTTAAATGTAACTGAAGCTACAGCAAGTAATAGTGAATAAAGAATACCAGATAGCATACTTATTCCAAAAACAATTACAATTACCAAGAAGGCATTCAAATTTGCTGGTAGATATTGCATAATTAAAGCACCACCTAAAGCACCAATTACCATACATCCTTCAAGTCCTAAGTTTATTACACCACTTCTTTCCGCAAACATACCACCAAGAGCAACCAAAGAAAGAGTTGCAGCATAAATTAATGTATATTGTATTAATATATTCATACTTATTTTTCCTCCTTCTTAGCAGTTTGTTCAATTTTTTTGTTAACTCGTTTAGTAATAAAAGTTTTTATGAATAGTACAAATGCACATAAATAAATAATTATTGACGTAATTAATGTTGCAATTTCAGGACTATAATAAGTAGTATCTAAATTTCCACCACCTTCAATAATGAATGTAATGAAGAATGAAGAAATAATAGTACCAAATGGATTAAGACCACCTAAAAAGGCAGCTGAAATACCATCAAAGCCCATAGAAGGTAAATTAGCAGGATTATACCAAGGCATTATACCAGTAAGATATAGTGTAGCACCTGATAAACCAGCAAGTCCACCCGCAATTGCCATTGTCAAGATAATGTTTCTTTTTTCATGCATACCTGAATACTTTGCGGCATTGCGATTGAAACCAGTGGCTTTCAATTCATATCCAAAAGTTGTTTTATTCAAGACAATATAAATAATAATTGCGACTACTATGGCAATAATAACGCCAATACCAACATATTGGTTACCGCCAAATACTTTATCAAGGCCCAAATTTGGTAGTCTCACTGAAGCATTTGCATGTTTAGCATCAAATAAAGACCACGTTTCAGATTTAACACTATCCCAAGATGCTGGATTATCCATAATCAAGTTACCTAAATATAGACCAATCCAGTTCAACATTATGCTAGATATAACTTCATTAACATTTAAATATGCTTTAAGGATACCTGTCAATGAACCCCATATACCACCAACAATAGTTGCTAATAATGTGCTAATATACCATGGTAGATTTAATACAAGGGCACAATATAAAGCGGTAACAACACCCATAGTGTATTGACCAGCTGCACCAATATTAAATAAACCAGCTTTATAAGCAAACAGAACTGATAAACCAGTTAGGATTAATGGTGCTGTTTTTGTCAATGTAGTACCCAAATATTTTAATCTTCTTTGCTTATTGGAAGAATACATAAAGCCTTTGATTAAGTTAATAAAGTTTTTATTAGCTTGACCTGGTTTTATAATAAGTAAAACCAAATATCCAATAAATAATCCAATTATGGCACACAATAAAGATGCTATTATTGACTGAACAGCTGGTTTTTTTAAGAAGCGGATAAATGAATTATTGTTATTTTCAACTTTCATTTCTCGTTTATCGTTATTAACTACTTCTGTATTATTTAAATTTGTAGGTTGTTTATTATCATTCATTGTTGTTTCCTACCTTATTGATATTTTGTTTTTTCGCACCAGCCATATACAAGCCTAATTCTTGCGCAGTAACTTCTTTAGGATTAAATTCGCCAACAATTTCACCTTTATGCATAACTAGTATTCTATCAGATAAACTCATAACTTCATCTAGTTCAAGTGAAACTAATAAAACGGCTTTATCAGCATCTCGTAACTCAACTAATCTACTATGAATGTTTTCAATAGCACCAACATCAAGACCACGAGTAGGTTGAACAGCTATTAATAAATCAGTATTTCTGTCTATTTCACGAGCTACAATAGCTTTTTGTTGGTTACCACCAGACATACTTCTAGCGACCGTTATTGAACCTTGACCAGATCTAATATCAAATTTTTCAATCAAATCATCCGCATATTTACGAATATTCTTAAATTTAATAAATCCTGCTTTTTGGAATCGATCTTCAAAATAATTTTGTAATACTAAATTTTGTTCTAATGAATAATCTAAAACTAATCCATGTCTATGTCTATCTTCTGGTATGTGTGCAAGTCCTACCTTGTTTCTTTTTCTAATTGATAAATTAGTAATATCTACATTATTTAAATATACTTTACCAGATTTAATTGGTTCAAGACCTGTAATACCATAAACTAAATCAGTTTGACCATTGCCATCAATACCAGCTATACAAACAATTTCACCTTTTCTAACGTCAAATGAAACATTGTTTACCGCATTTGTTTTATGTAGTTTATCTATCATAACAAGATTTTCTACTTTTAGGACAACATCTTTTGGTTTAGCTTCTGTTTTATCAACAATTAGTTGTACTTTTCGGCCAACCATCATTTCTGATAATTCTTCTTTAGTAACATTTGCAACATCAACAGTACCAATACATCTACCTTTTCTTAAAACAGTACAACGATCAGCAACTTCTTTTATTTCGTTAAGTTTATGAGTAATGAATAAAATTGATTTCCCCTCAGATGCAAGTTTTTTCATAATTTCCATTAATTCGGAAATTTCTTGTGGAGTTAAAACGGCAGTTGGTTCGTCAAAGATTAGAACAACATTTTCTCTATACAACATTTTTAAAATTTCAACACGTTGTTGCATACCAACAGTAATATCTTGAACTTTGGCATTAGGTTCGATAAATAATCCATATTGATTTGATAATTTAACAACTTGATCATATGCTTTTTTACGATCAATAACTTTAAAAATATGCTTATTTAAAAAAGTCATAGTTTTAGAAAAACCTTTTAAGAATCCATTAAGAACTTTATTTTTGGCAGAAAAGTTATATTCTTTAATTGGTTCATCACCTAAAATGATATTATCTAATACACTATACACCTCAACAAGTTTAAAATGTTGATGTACCATACCAATATGCAAACTAGTTGCGACATTCGGATCAGTAATTTTTACTTCTTTACCATCTTTCTTTATTATTCCACTATCAGGTTGATATAAACCAAATAAAATAGACATCAAAGTAGATTTACCAGCACCATTTTCGCCTAATAATGCATGAATTTCACCTTTTTTTAACTGTATAGTAACATCATCATTTGCCTTAATTCCCGGAAATTCTTTTGTTATATGCAGCATTTCAATTGCATAATTATTTTCCATATAATATCTCCTTGTTATACTCTTTTAAGAAAAAGAAGGTGGTATACCCACCTTCTATAATAATAGTTTTCAATTATTTAAGGTTACCTAAATATTTTACATTAGGGATTTCATTGAAATTTACTTCATCAGCGCTTGTTGCAGATTTAACAGTAATTTCTTTGTTATATAATTTTCCAACTAATGTCTTATAGTCTTCAACTGTAAATTTAGTCATTGACCATGTTGCAGTAGGTAATTGTACATAGTTGCTTGCTAAATCAGTTGCAGAAACTAAACCTAAAGTTTCAATCTTAGATTCAAATTTACCTTCTAAAATAGTTTTTGAAAGTTGTGTTTTAACTGTTGCAGCTAAACCTTTCATAGCAGATGTAATACACATACCTTTAGCATATTTTTCATTGATGATATAAGATTGGTCAGTGTCAACACCGATAACTTTACCATTAGTTTTTTGTGCAGCTTCACATGCAGATGTATAAACACCACCACCGCAAGCAAATACTACTTCAACACCGTCACCATACCATGTATCCATAACAGCTGTAATTTCAGCATCACCAAAGAATTGTTTTGCGTAAGCATATTTAATTTCAATTGTTGTATTAGTTTCAGTAGCAGCAGCATTGCAACCTTGAACAAATCCATAACCAAAACGAACAACAGCAGGAACACTCATACCGCCTAAGAATCCAAGTTTCTTGTATCCTTCTTTAACAGCAGCGTAACCAGCCATGTAACCAGCTAATTCTTCTTGGTATACTGCACAGTAAACGTTAGATGGTAATTCGTAATCAGCAGCGAAATCACCTTTTGAAACGTCTAGAGCAATAAATTTAACGTTTGGATTTTTACCAGCAACTTCTTGAATAGTTGGAGCAAATGCATAACCAGGCATAACGATTACATTATAACCTTCATCAATTGCTTTTTCTGTAGCAGCAATTCTATCTGCGTCAGAGTTAGTAACAGGTTTTTTGTATGTGAAGTGAACTTTATTTTCTTCACACCATGCTTTTGCGCCTTCATATGTTGCTTGGTTGAAAGATTGGTCAGTAATATCTCCGTAGTCTGTTACCATAGCTACTTTGTAGTCTTTGTTCCAACCATCATTTTCTTTTTCTTTTGTTGTACAAGCAACTAAAGAAACAAGAAGTAATGCAGCTAATAAGCTAAAAAATACTTTTTTCATTGTTTATCTCCTTATTTTTTTTGATATGATGTACATATCTAAACATATTATAACAAATATAAATTTTTAAGTAAAATAATTTGTTAAATTTTTTTTACTTTTTTCCTTTTTTAGTTATGAAAAAGCCTTGCAAATGCAAGACTTTATTTTCTATTCATTCTTTTCTTTATTTTCTTTTAATAAATCTCTGATTTCTGTTAATAATTCGATGTCTTGTGGTACTTCAACTACAGCTGGTTCAACTACTTCAGGAGTTTCCTCAACTGGTTCATCTTCTTTATTTTTCTTTACAAGTTTTTCACCTGCAGCTTTTGCTTTATTAACAATTGATGAAGTTATTTTTACCATTGCGAATAAAATTATAGCAATTAATAGGAAATCAATTACTGATTGAATGAATGCACCCCATGAAATTACAATTCCAGGAATTTGTTCACCTACGGTTGTAGCAAGACCATTAGCAACATCGGTTGCATCAGCAGTACGATATTTTAAAACAGTTTGTAAAGAATTTGTCAAGTCAGTATCGCCAAGGCATAATGCAATAATTGGTGAAATGATATTTTTATTGATGGCAGTAACAATTGCGTTAAAAGCTCCACCTAAAATGACACCAATAGCAAGGGCAATAGCATTTCCTTTATTTATAAAAGCTATAAATTCTTTAAAAATTGATTGTCTTTTTTCTTTTCTTTCTTTTTTACTTTTCATGACTATTCCTCTTTTTCTTTTTATTGTAAATTAATTATAACATAATTTTTGTCTTTTTACTACTTTTATGCTATAATACTATCGAGGTGAAACTATGAATTACACAATTACAAATCAAAATCTAAGCGTAGAAATTTCTAATCACGGTGCAGAAATTAAAGCAGTAAAATATATGGGAACAGATTATTTACATGATTCTAATCCCAAATACTGGAATAGATCAGCACCAATTTTGTTTCCTAATATTGGCACTATTAAGGACAATGTAGCCTTATTCAATAACGTAGGCTATCCAATGAAAAAACATGGTTTCTTACGTGATCGTGATTTTACATTAGATAGAATTGAGACATCTTCAGCTACTTTTAGTTATGAATCTACTAGTGAAGATTTAAGCATTTATCCATTTAGTTTTAAAGTAACTATTACTTATCAAATTCATGGAAGCACACTAAAAAGTTATATTTTAGTAAAAAATCTTTCAAATGAAATAATGCCATTTAATCTTGGACTTCATCCAGGCTTTAAAGTTCCACTATCAGCAGATGAAAAGTTTGAAGACTATAAATTTATTTTTGATGAGGCAGGTACATATGATTGTCCAGCAGTAAATCTAACTAATGGTACAATTGATTTTAATACGGTTGCTAGACATTTCGATAATTTAAAAGAATTACCTCTTAACTATGATGATTATCAAAATGATGCCTTAGTATTTGACAATTTAGCAACTCATCGCATTCATTTAGTTAACAAAGACAAAACACATGGCGTATCTTTTGAATTTAATGACTTCCCAATGCTTGGCATTTGGACTCCAAATCATGTTCACGCTAATTTTATTTGTATTGAACCATGGATTGGATGTGCTGATCCTAGTGATCACGATAATGTTTTTACAAATAAACGCTATTTAATAAACTTAAATCCAAACGATGAAAAACTCATTAGTTATCAAATAAAGTTCTTCTAAATAAAATTGCAGCAAAATCAAATATTAGATCTTGCTGCTGTTTTTTATATTTTTTCAATAACACGCATTTTTGCACTATGAGAGCGAAGATTATTAGATATTTCACTTTCGGATGGCAAAATTACTTTACTATTTATCAATTTAAATTCAATTTCATAACCTTCTGGAATATATGGAAGGTCTTTTGGAAGTTGTAAGGTGGTTTTTTCTTTAAATAACTTCTTAACTATACGATCTTCTAAAGAATGAAAAGTAATAACTACCATTCTACCATTTTTATTTAAGAGTGATAAGCCATCTTCTAATGCTTTCTTTAGAATATCTAGTTCATGGTTAACTTCAATTCTTATTGCTTGAAAAGTTTGTTTAGCAGGGTGTGATGAATTTCTAAGTGCTGAAGCAGGTAAGGCCTTTTTAATTATTTCAACTAATTCAAGGGTTGTTTCAATTGGCTTTTTTTCTCTTTCAGAAACAATTTTACGTGCAATCAATCTTGCAAATTTTTCTTCGCCATATTCAAATAGAATTCTTACTAAAGATTTTTCATCATAGGTATTAACAACTGTATATGCATCAAGTTCAGCTGTTTGATCCATTCGCATATCTAGTGGGCCATCAAAACGATAACTAAACCCACGTTCAGGGATGTCTAATTGAAAACTTGAAACACCTAAGTCGTATAAAATACCATCAACACCATAAACATTTTCTTCTTCTAGTACTACTTTAATGTTTACAAAATTTTCATTAATTAAGGTATAGTTACTAGCTATTTTTTTTAATTTTTTATCGGCAGTATTAATTGCAAAACTATCTTGATCAAAAGCATAAAGATGCCCATTAGGTATTCTTTTTAAAATTTCCGAAGAATGGCCACCGCCCCCAAGTGTGCAATCAACATAAACACCATTTTTTTTAATATTCAATTGTTGGATTGATTCGTTTAATAATACTGAAATATGATTGTATGGTTTTTCCATAAAAACTTCCTCCTAAAAGAAAAACGCATCCCGTGATGCGTCTTCAAGTTGTTTTACTAGTTTGCACTAGTTTTCGCTGTCTTCCTTAACTTTGATTTCCTTAACTTGTTTACCATTATAATGACCACATACTGGGCAAACGCGGTGAGACAATTTTAATTCACCACAATTTGGGCAAACTACCATTCCAGGTACTTCTAGTTTATAATGAGTACGACGTTTAAGTTTACGAGTTTTAGAAACACGACGTTGTTGAGCTATAGCGCCCATAAAAACACCTCTTTCTAATTTTTATCCTCTTCTATACCATTTGAATAGAAAAGAACTTCTTCGTCGTCGATGTCTTGACCCTCTGTATCGTCTAATACAACGCCTTCACTTTTTAAAATTTCATGTGCATTTGGTAAAGTAACATTGATTGGTTTTTCCAATAGTATGTTAGTCCAAACCATTTCATCTAAATCAACTGTATTTTTTTCAATCAAAAAATAATCATCAGAATCAACCTTACTATAAACTTCATCACATGTTAAATCAATAACATATGGAACAGGTCTTAAAGTAAGAGCACATTGCAACTCCATATTTGCCACAAACTGATAAACAAATCTAAAAGTTTCTTCATCAATTTTTGAAATATCACCAGTTACCTCAACTTTATCAATACTTATGATATCATCAACTGATTTGATCCATTCCGAAAAATCAATTGTATCACTAAAATGATATGGAGTTGGTAACTTTCTAAGTTGTTGAATTGACCATTTCATAGAAATCACCTATCGACTTGTATATTATATCATTTTTTGCATTTTTTGTCTACCTATTTGATACACTTTTTGTCACTACTGATTACAGTGTAACATAATTATTTGTATTTAATATAATAATAATAGAAAAGAGGTAAAATATGCGAAATTGGTTTAATACAAGAATGTGTAAACTTAAAGGTTGTTATTTAAGGTGCCGAAGTTATTTTTGTTGTATCTTCTTTTGGCAGTTATTTATAACCCTTTTTTGGTTTTCATTTGCTAATTTTTTACTACTTCTTATTTGTTGTTTTTTGTGGCTAACTAGTTTCTTCCTTATAATCTAAAAAGTTCTTAAAATAGCGTTTAATTGATTCACTAGTATCAACAAAAGAATTAGCATTGATATAATCATCTATTGTAATTGGCATCCTTTTAATATAAATTACTAAAACTAAAAATCTAAAATAGTCATAATAGAATAACTGATTTTCATCATAATATTTATCCAATATTAATTGTTTAAAATCAATATCGTATTGTTCATTCATCACATAAAACTTTGCCATATCTAATGAATTAATTCCTATCTTACCATTATCTAAACTTGATAAGTAATTAACTCCTTTTATATTTAATAGGTGATCTAAATCAGGATTATTATGAACAAAACTATAATTGACACCTTCATGGGCTTTAATAGAGCTAATAAGTCGCTTTTGTAATTTCACTAATTCTTTTTTGGCATCTAATATATAATGATAATTTTCTAAAACTGGTAAAGTAAAAGTATCTAAATTCTTTGCTTCAATTTTTCTTACGAGTTGTTCTAACAATCTAAATTTATAATCTAATTGGCTTGATAATTCATCAAATTTTCCTCTTGATTTACTTGGATCAAGACTTTTTCTTATTTGGGTTTGTTGATGCAAAATTGATAATTCATTATATAAATTGGATACTCTTGTGTCGTTTCTAATCTTTATTTGTTTTACATACTCACTTATATAGTAATTACTATCGTTTGCCCTAGTAACAAAACTTTCATTTCGATTTAGAATGGGATAAATTACATTATTTACACCTTGATTGTACAAATACTGATATTTTTGTAAAGCAACAGCATTTGTTTCTTTTAAAAAGTATTCTTTGCCATTATCACTAACAATTTTATATGCTTTTAGTGTTATTGGTTCATAATCATTAATGTTTATTTCGTAATACTTAACGATATCTGGTTCAATTGATCTAATTTTATTAAAACTACTGCGATACATCATTGACGGATTCATGGATAATCACCCGATGATGTTGTTCAATATTAGTATTTTTGTTTGCTTTAAATACCTCATTAAGCGATATTTTATTTTCAATACACAAATTTTCTAATTCTTTATCATTTTTATAGTAACATACTTTTAATCTATGCTTTTTATCAGATAATCCTCTTACAATTACTTCTTCCGTGGGTAAATTATCATCTTTAAAGTTCAATGTTGATTTTAAAATTTTATCAATTTTTTGTGTTTCTTCTTCCTTTATTTTTTCAATATCATCTAAAGTAATTGGCTCTTTTTCAATTTCATCAATACTTTCAATACTGTTTTCGGATTGTAATCTTTCAAAGTCCTCATATTCTACACTAGGTGATATTTCATCGTATTCAATTTCTATATCAAAAGTAGTGTCAATTCCTCTACCATCTACCGATACGGTATCAATATCAGTACAAATTATATCATCAATATGGTAGTTTTTATCATTGAATACTACTGAAAATGGCAAAACCTCCGTAAAGAAATCGTCAGTTACGCCATCTTTTTTTAAATATTTCCCGTTAATTGTAAGTTTACCATCCAGTACATCATTTACTTGGTTATAACTTGTTACTTCTGCAGTTATGTCCAACAATTTTGAAAAATCTTTTAACTTAATAAAAGAATTATAATTCATCTTTAAATTCATAGTTTCCTCCATTATCAATTTAGTATATGATAACTTTTATGAAACTATAACAAAAAAAAGGATTTTCATCCTTTTATGTATTGTTCAAGAATAGTATGGACTTCTTCGATGCCTTGTTTAGTTACTGAAGAAACCTTAATTAATTCGTTGTCATTAGTAATATTAAGAGTTTTTTTAATTTCATTAATATTTTTTGTTAATTCATTTTTACTAATTTTATCAATTTTTGTTGCGACAACAATTACCTTATGATTGTAATGCTTTAAGTAATCATACATTAAAACGTCATCATTAGTTGGTTTATGTCTTGCGTCAACAATTAAAAAGCAAACTTTTAAATTCTTGGAATTATTTAAATAACTTTCTATCATTTTGCCATATGATAAGCGGTCATGAACTAATTTTTGGGCATACCCATATCCAGGAACATCAACTAACAAAATATCGTCATTTACATTGTAAAAATTCAATGTTATAGTTTTTCCTGGTTTGCTAGAAGTATAAGCTAAGTTTTTACGATTAGTAATTGAATTTATAAAACTGCTTTTACCTACATTAGAACGTCCAATGAATACAAATTCAGGATAGTTACAATTAGGAATTTGTTCGGCACTTGTTCCACTAATTATATATTCTGCTTTTTTTATTATCATAATTAATTCTCCTTAAAAATAAAAGGCAAGTAATAATTACAAGCCCTTTATTGATGTAAATACATATATAAGCCATATTCTGTAATTAAGCATTATTACTTAACTGGTAACCATTTATCTCAAGTATAAAACTTGTAAAAATTGTAAGTTCGTTTCCTTCAATTTTCATGCCCCTACCAAAATTTGGGTTGCTAGCTTGTGGGGCTTACCCGTTCCACTTTTTTGTTTCCAAAAAAATCGTCTCTGTGGCGCTTTATGGATTACACCATAGATAAATCCTTAGGTTTCATCCGCCGTAATAGCCATCAACTATCCCCTGACTTATTTATTAATCAGGCACAAACACTACAGACATCACAGTCTGTGCTAGTATGGACTTTCCTAACGCCAAAGGCGCTCGGTTACCCTATGTATTTTATTTTATATTATATTTTTTCTTTTAAACCATCTAATACAATATACGCAATGGCAAGCACACCAGCACCAATATGAGCGCCTACTGTTGGTGTAACGGTAGTTAATTCATATCTTACGCCATTAGTATATTTAGTTTTTAAATCTTCTAAAAGTTCTTTTGCGTCATTCTCACAATCAGAATGAAGTACAATATAAATTACTTCTTTGGCATCCTTTGTATCTTCACTAACAACTTCTTTTATGCGATCAATGGCACGATTTCTAGTTCTAACTTTTTCGAAAATATCAATTGTTCCAGGTTTCCATAGTTTAAGGATAGGTTTAATTTTTAAAAGTGAACCTATCATACCAGACATTGCATTAAGACGTCCATTTTTTACTAGGTATTTTAAATCGTCTACGATAAAATAAGCTACTGTTTGATCAGCAAATTTTTGGCATTCTTCTTTTATTTCTTCAATACTGTAGCCTTTATTTGCCAATATTTCCGCATAATGTGCGCAATATCCTTCCATTATACATGCACTATGACAATTGATTACATGTAAATTAACTCCTTCAACCATATCTTCAAATGCGTTAGGTAAGTTTATACCATAAGCCGAAAGTCCAAAGGAAATTGGGAAGTGAATAACATCAGTACAACCCTCTTTTTTCCACTCTTCTACACGAGCAGCAATTTCACCTAATGTAGGAGCACTTGTAGTTGGTACAATATCAGTACTACGTAATTTTTTGTAAAATTCATCAGCTTTGATATCAATACCATCTACTAATTCAGTTTCTCCAAAGTGAATAGTTGTTCTTGTAATTTTTATATTGTGTTTAAACGGTGCATATTCCAAACCAGAACTGCAGTCCGATGTAATTCCTATTTTCATATATACCTCAAATAAATTTATTTAGTAGAATCTTCTGTATTTGATTCTGTATCGTGTTTTTCTTCAGTATTCTCTGGTTTTTCTTCTTCAGATGATGGTTTTACATTTTGTTTTAAAACAGCTTTTCTTGATAAAACTAGTTTACCTTTATCATCTATCTTTAATAGTTTAATAACTATTTCATCGCCAACATGTACAACGTCTTCGACTTTTGCTACACGTTTTAAATCAAGTTCAGAAATATGAACTAAACCTTCGCAACCTGGCCATAATTCAACGAATGCACCAAAGTCAACAATTTTAACAACTTTTACAGGATAAATTTGACCTACAACTGGTTCACGAGTTAAATTTTCAATTATTTCAATTGCTTTGTTAATCCATTCCATTTCTGAATGCATTACAAATACACGACCATCTTGTTCAATGTCAATTTTTACATCATTGCATTTTTCAATGATTTCTTGAATAACTTTACCGCCAGAACCGATAACATCACGAATCTTATCTGGGTTAATTCTAATCATCTTAACTTTAGGTGCATACTTAGAAAGTTCAGGACGTACTTCAGAAATTGTTGTCATCATATGATCTAAGATTTGCATTCTACCTAATTTAGCTTGAGCTAATGCTTCTTTTAAAATTTCTGGTGTAATACCTTTAATCTTAATATCCATTTGTAAAGCAGTAATACCATTTCTAGTACCAGCTACTTTGAAGTCCATATCACCATAGTGATCTTCCAAGCCTTGAATATCAGTTAAAATAGTATATTTACTGCATTCATCATCTTGGCTAATTAATCCCATAGCAATACCAGCAACTGGAGCTTTAATTGGAACACCAGCAGCCATCAATGCCATTGTACCAGCACAAATTGATGCTTGTGATGAAGAACCATTAGATTCAAGAATTTCACTAACAACTCTAATTGTGTATGGGAATTCATCTTCAGAAGGGATTACTTGAAGTAATGCTCTTTCACCTAAAGCACCATGACCGATTTCACGACGACCAGGAGCTCCATATCTACCAGTTGAACCAACTGCAAATTGTGGGAAATTGTAATGTAACATGAATCGTTTGCCTTCTTCTACTCCAAGACCTTCAATGATTTGGAATTCAGTTAAAGAGCCTAAAGTTACAGTTGATAAACTTTGAGTTTGACCTCTAGTAAATAATGCAGAACCATGAGTTCTTTCGAAAATATCAACTCTTGAAGAAAGTGGTCTAATTTCATTTACAGCACGACCATCAGGACGAATTTTATCGTTTGTAATTAATCTTCTAACTTCTTCAGCAAGAATATGTTCAAGAACCATATCTACATATTTTTTATTTTCTTCAATTTCTTGTAATGATAATTTTTCATCATTTTCGAATATTTCATTGAAATGTTCACGAGTTTTTTCATTAACAGCTTCAATAGCAGCTTCACGAGCTAATTTTTCGTGAGTAGAAATAGCTGGAATTAATTCAGGTTCCGCAAATTCACGAATACTCTTTTCCAATTCTTCAGGTATTTTAAATAAATCTGGAACCATTTTTTCTTTACCAATGGCTTTTTGAATTTCTTCTTGGAACTCACATAAGCGTTTGATTTCTTCATGAGCAAATAATAATGCTTCTAGCATATCATCTTCACTTACTTGTTTAGCACCTGCTTCAACCATGTTGATAGCTTTTTTAGTTCCTGCAACAGTTAAATTAATATCAGAATTTTCTAATTCTTCAACAGTAGGGTTAAGAACTAATTTTCCATTAACTCTACCAACTACAACACCTGCAATAGGTCCTTGAAAAGGTATATCAGATATTGTTAAAGCAATACTTGAACCAAGCATAGCAGCCATTGCTGAAGAATAATCCGGATTAGCACACATTACCATATTGATAACTTGTACTTCATTACGATATCCTTCCGCAAACAAAGGTCTAATTGGTCTATCTATTAGTCTTGAAACTAAAGTTTCATGTTCAGTTGCACGGCCTTCTCTTTTTAAAAATCCACCAGGAATTTTTCCAGCCGCATATAATTTTTCTTGATATAATACAGTTAGTGGGAAAAAGTCTGAAGCCATAGCTTGATTACTTCCTACTGCTGCACTTAATACCGCAGTATCATTGTAACGAACAAGGCAAGCACCGTTAGCTTGCTTTGCTAATTCACCTATTTCAACAACGATTTTTCGGTCACGATGAGAATACTCAAATACATGTTTTTCCATTTTTTTACACTAGTTTGCCGAATTGCAAACTTCCTTTCTTTGATTTCGTACATTTATATTAGACTTAAATTAATAAGATTAATATTATAATAAAAATAGATAAATAGTGTAAAGGGCACTCGATAAGTGCCCTTTAGTCCTACTTTCTCAAACCTAATTTGGCAATTACTTCACGATATCTTTGAACATCTCTATCTTTTAAATAAGCTAAAAGATTTCTACGACGTCCAACTTTCTTTAATAAGCCTCTACGATTGTGGAAATCATGAGTATGAACTTTTAAATGTTCATTTAACTTATTAATTTCAGCTGTTAAAATCGCGATTTGTACTTCTGGTGAACCAGTGTCACCTTCAGTGCGAGCAAATTGGGCAATGATAGCTGCCTTTTCTTCTTTAGAAATACAAGCCATATTTTTTCCTCCATTCTTACACAATGTGTGTATTATAGTCGCCTTAACTTAGGAAATCGTCGGAAACATCGAATATCTTAGTAAAGGTCAACATTATTATACCATATTTTTCTATATTTAGCAAGATATTTATTTAAATTCTTTTTGACATATTGCCATAGCTACTTCTTTATCTTTAGCAATTTGTGCTAAAAATTCATCTTTACTATTAAAACATCTTTCATCCCGGATAAAATCTATTAATTCAATAGTAATATATTTTCCATATAAATTGCCATCAAAATTGAATATATTAGTTTCTAAAATAAAATGATCACGCTTATTAAACGAAGGATTGTTACCATAATTGCTGAAACCATAATAGTAATTCCCATCAATTAATATTCTTGAGGCATAAACTCCTAGTTTTATCTTAGCATCATTTTCACCTATTTCGATATTTGCGGTGGGAAGATTGATAGTAGAACCAACTTGATTTCCTTTTTTTACTTCCCCACTTATTTTATAATATCTACCTAATAGTTTATTTGCTAGTGAAACATTGCCCTGAAGTAGCATTTTTTTAATCATTGCGGTACCAATTTTTTCATTTTGATAGGTTTTATTATCAATAATTGTTGTATTAATCTTGCCGTTTGCTAGTTTTGAAATTGTTTCTGCCTTACCTATGCCATTTTTTCCAAAACAAAAATCAAATCCAACTACTATTTCCTTAACATTAAGTTTAATTAAGAATTGATTAACGAATTCACTATCTGTCATATTTGCAACATTTTGATTAAATTCAACAACAATTAAATAATCTATTCCCATTGAAGCGATTAGTGCTGCTTTTTCATCAAGAGTCATAATTGAAGTAGCATTAGCATCCTTTTTTAATACTAAGTCGGGATGGGGATCAAAAGTTATAACAGCACTTTTTAATTCTTTTTCTTCAGATAACTCGCATACCTTTTCAATTAAAATTTGATGGGCAATATGAATTCCATCAAATTGACCAATTGTTGCAACTAATCCGTTATTTTTTAAATCACAGTTATCTATACTACATTTTATTAGTTCCATACACGTGCCGCCTGATAACAAGATTCTTGATATTGATAAATGGCAATTAATTTTTCGCCCTGATGTATAACAATTTTAGATGGATACTGTTTAAAAATATCAAAAACTGCTTTTGGAGAAATCTTCATACCATTTTTGGCTTTTTCAATAAATTCTGGATCTTCTAATTTAGGAAAATCACTAAGTGAACTTAGCATGCTATACATAGTAAAATTATTATTTTTAACTTCTTCTAATGTATCAGCATTTTCAATGTTATAACAACCACTACTAATTCTGCGTAATGCTTTCATGTAACCAGGATAGCCAAGTTTATTGGCAATGTCACGGCATAAGCTCCTAATATAAGTTCCCTTAGAAGCAGTTACAAGAAATTGAAAATAACATGAATCATCTTCATAGGTAATTGGAGATACCATTTTAATTGATTTGATTTCAATTTCACGTGGTTCTATTTGAATTTCTTCACCTTTTCTAGCTAAATCATATAGTTTTCTTCCATTAACCTTGATTGCAGAAAATATTGGTGGATATTGAAGAGATTTTCCTAAAAAACTATCAAGCACTGATAAAATTGTGTTTTCATCAATTTTTTCTACTTTCTTTATTTCAGTAAAATCTGATTCACTATCTAAAGTTGATGTAGTTTTACCAATACAAATTGTTGCTAAATATGTTTTTTCAACATTTTCAATAAATTGAGCAAGTTTAGTTGCATCCCCTACACAAACGACAAGTACGCCACTTGCTAAAGGATCAAGAGTGCCTAAATGTCCCACTTTTTTTGTCTTCAAAGTCTTGCGAACTTGACTAACAACATCATGGCTTGTCATATTTATCGGTTTATCAATAACAATTATACCATTCATAATATCGCCTCAAAAAGTATTATAACATAATGATGCTTTTTTTTCAAAAAAGAAGCCCATTGTAATATTTTTTTAAATAAAACAATTTTTTTATACTAGTTTACTTTATTTTATTTATTTTTTGTTGTATAATAATAAATTAGATTGGAGTTTTAAATATGAATGTAGAAATTATATCTTCTAAACTACAAGGCACAATTGACGCAGTAACATCTAAAAGTTATACTCATCGTGCTTTAATTATCCTAAGTTTACTAAATAATTGTGGAAAAATTATTAATCCCTCAATTTGTGAAGATACCATCACTACAATGAAGTATTTAAACGCTATGGGAGTAAAAACAATTATCGAAAATAACGTTATTACGGTTAGTAAACAAAGTGAATTGATTAATCCTTCTTTTTTTCCATACAATGATAATTCAGGTACATCAATTAGACTATTATTACCAATCATCACTGAGTTATTTACTGAGGCAAACTTCTTAATTAGTGAAAAGCTTTTTGAAAGATTAACAAATACCAATTTAGAAAGTTATTTTGGCTACCAATTTTCATCTCTTGAAAATAATAAAATTATGTTAAATGTGCAAAAAAAAGCACAGTTACCATATTTAAGTCTTGAAAAAACTTCTCAATATGCCTCGGGTTTTCTACTACTTTCAATTTTAAAGAATTCAAAATTTAATTTTGATTCTATAACATTACCAAGTTATTTATTAATGACTATAGATTATTTAGAAAAAGTAGGAATTAGTTTTAACATTATAAAAGCTGAAAATACTGCTCAAGTTAATACTTATAATTATAATCTAATTAATTATTATAATTTTAACGTTGAAGGTGACTACTCTTTAATGGCTAATTTCATTATCCTTGGTTGTTATTATAGTAAAATAATAATAAATAATTTATCAGATAATTCAATCCAAGGTGATTATAAAATATTAGAGATTTTAAATAATCTTTTTGAGACTAAACCATTTTATTTTTCAAACAATCAATTATTATTTAATAAAACTGTTCTAAAAGGTAATGCTAGTTTAAATATAGATATTAGCAATATTCCTGATATTGCCCCACTTCTTATGGCATATGCTCTATTACTAAATGAGCCTTCAAAGTTTTATAATTTTGAAAAATTGAATTACAAAGAATCAAATAGAATTATATCTACACTAGCAACTATTAAAAATATGAATGGTAGGTATAAACTTACTGATAAAGTTATTGAAATATACCCTTCTAATTTGTCTTTTGACAAACCTTTTGATAGTTATAATGATCACAGAATTGTTTTTTTAATCGCAATCATTGCGTTGATTGAAAATAGAACTTGCACAATAAATAATTGTCAATGCTTCAAAAAAAGTTATCCCGAATTTTTTGATAATTTATTAAAATTATCTAGCAAATGCATTTTTAAGGAGGATTAAAATGAGTGAATTTCTAGCAAAATATAGTACCAAAAAAGTACCAATAATAATAGAAAATAATATTGTTGAAAAAAGTTGGAGTATTTTAGATCATTCTAAACGTTATCTAGTAATAACTGATTCTAACCTTTTAAAGACATACGACGAATTAATATATCAAATTCCTAATCTAATAACAACCATTGCCTTAAAACCAGGCGAACTAGCTAAATCAATTGAAGTTTATCAAAAAATTATCACTGCACTAACGAAGCTAGGTGTCAAAAGAAATGATGTTATCGTTGCTTTTGGTGGTGGAGTAATTGGTGATTTAGTTGGTTTTGTTGCTTGTACATACCTTAGGGGTATTGATTTCATTCAAATTCCTACCACTCTTATCGCACAAATTGATGCTTCAATTGGCGGCAAATGTGGTATTGACTTTATTAATAAAAATGATATTGGTACATTCTATCATCCATCGCAAGTAATAATTGATCCAGTTTTATTAAAATCTTTACCTAAAAACGAATTTCTTCACGGATTATCGGAATTAATTAAATATGGTTTTATCAAAGACGCATCAATTATCAACGATGTTCAACGTTTTACTTTGCCATTTAAACCAGATGTTCTTCTTTCGTTAATCGAACGTGCAGTGAAAATTAAGATTCAACTTACTCAAAAAGATGAATTTGATTTATCTATTAGAAGACTTCTAAATTTTGGTCATACTTATGCACACATAATTGAAAGAAAATCAAAATACAAAATTTCTCATGGTGAAGCCGTTGCAATTGGCATGTACTATGAATTAGAAGGTACTGAATATCAACAAGTATTACTTGACTTAATTCAAAAATATCAATTAACTAATCAACTTGAAAAATGGAATATTTCTTATGCTGCTGATTTAAAAACCGATAAGAAAGCTACTTCTACTAAAATCACTATGGTTGAACTAGAAGCTATTGGAAAAGCCAAACTAGTTGATAGGAGTATTCTATGAACACATTTGGAAAAAACATTAGACTAAGCATTTTTGGTGAATCACATGGCGATTGCGTAGGAATTACGATTGATGGCCTTCCTTCAGGAATCGTAATTAACCAAACCAAAATCAAGGAAATGTTAAAAATCAGGCAAGGGCTAAAGGATATATCAACACCAAGAGATGAAGATAATGACTATCAAATAATTAGTGGTTACTTTGAAAATCATACAACTGGCGCACCACTTACTTTTTTAATTAAGAATCATAAAGCAGATTCAAGTCAGTATAAAGATGCCGGTTTAATTAGACCAAGTCATGCTGATTACCCATTATATCAAAAATATAACGGACAAAACGATTATCGTGGTGGTGGTCACGCAAGTGGCAGATTAACCGTTGCTTTAGTGATTGTTGGTGCCATTTGTGATCAACTACTTGAAGAAGAAAATATTTTCGTTTTTTCACATATAAATTCAGTTAAAAACATCAAAGATACTTCAATCGATATTCAAAACCTATCAATTGAAAAAATTAAAGTTTTAAAATCAAGTATGTTTCCTACTTTTGATGAACGTGGAAAAACATTAATGATTGAACAGATAAACAAAGCCAAAAAGAATAATGACGCGGTAGGAGGCACAATTGAAACATTCGCAATAGGTGTTCCTATTGGTTTGGGTGAACCATTCTTTGATAGTTTAGAAAGCTTGCTAGCTCATGCTATCTTTAGCATTCCCGGTGTAAAATCACTTGAATTTGGCGATGGTATCGCAATGTGCAACCAAGTGGCAAGTAAAATTGTTGATCAAATGGCCTACAATAATGGTCAAATTACTTTTTTAAGTAATCATCAAGGTGGCATAAACGGCGGAATTAGTAATGGGAATTATTTAAATTTCAGAGTTGGTGTTAGAGCCCCATCTAGTATTTCAACCCCGCTTTCTTCTATTGACTTAAAAAAACATGAAACAGTTATTGTTCAAACCATTGGTAAACACGATCCAACCATTGTCCATCGCGTATTACCAGTTGTTAACGCTATGACTTCATTTATATTATTAGACTTATTATTGGAGAATAAAAAATATGAATAACTTAGATAAACATCGAAAAGAAATCGACAAAATAGATGATAATATAATTGAATTACTAGAACAAAGATTTAACTTAGTAGTTGAAATAGGTCAATATAAAAAAGAAAACAATTTGCCTGTGTTTGACGCAAAAAGAGAATCAGCAATCAAACAAAAATTTACAACTAAAAAATATCAAGATAGTTTATCAAACATATACGATACAATATTAAAGGAAAGTAAAACAATTCAATATGATAAAGAACACAATAACTAGCGCATTAATTGGAAAAAAACTATCATATTCATTATCACAAATAATTCATGCTCACTACAAAAACAATAATTATGCATTAATAGAAACTGATAACTTCTTTAAAATATTTGAAGATAATCAATTTTTTGCCTTATCAGTAACTAACCCCTATAAACAAGATGCATATAATTTTTGCACAATTCACGATGAAATTGCAACAAATACTGGTATCGTTAACACTATGCTATATAAAAACAATATTTGGTATGGCTATAACACCGATTATTATGCGTTTGCGAAAATGCTTGAAGCATATAAAATAGATTTATCAAATAAATCAGTATTGATTATTGGTAATGGTTCTACTTCCAAAACCATCGGTTATTATTTAAATAAAAATAATATAAACTATAATGTTATTGCAAGACACCCTAGAAATGATAATGAGATTTTACTTGACAAACATTATTTTGATAACACTAATGTAATTATTCAAACAACTTCTTATGGGGTTTTTCCAAATATTGAAAACGATACCTTACTAGATTATACTAAATTTAATAATTTAGAAATGATAATTGATGTAAATTATAATCCTAGAAGACCATATACTGCTAATTTCGCAAAATACTATAACGGTTTACTAATGCTAGTTTATAATGGTCTTTTATTTGAAGAACTTCTTCAAGGTTGCCCAATTAAAGATGATGCATTAGCATATAGTAAGTATTTAGATAGTCAAATGGCTAACATTGTTTTAATAGGTATGCCATATTCTGGTAAAACAACAATTGGAAAAATACTTAGTAATGACTTGAAAAAAGCATTTTTTGATACCGATATTATATTAAAAAGTGAAAATAATGACTTAGTTAGTTGCTTAAACAGTGGTAAAGACGTTGTATATTTTAGAGTGAATGAAAGCCTATTAGTAAAGGAATTATCTTCTACTAAATTTTCGTCAATTATTTCAACTGGTGGTGGTGTAATCTTAAACGTTGAAAATATCAACTATTTAAAACAAAATGGCATCATTATTTATTTAGATGCAACTACTTCTACTCTTAAAAACCGATGCAACTTTGAAGATCGTCCTCTAATCAAATCAATTAATGATATTGATAAAGTTTACAATGAAAGAAAAACACTATATGAGAAATATGCGGATATTATTATCGATGGAAACCAACCAATAAATGAGGTTGTCAAAACAATTGAGGTGAAATTAAATGAATATTTTAATAATTAATGGCCCTAATCTTAATTTCTTAGGAATTAGAGAACCAAATATTTATAATAGCTCTACTTATGATGATTTAAAAGCATACTTAAATCAATATGCAACAAAAAACAATATTAATCTTGAAATCTTCCAATCTAATTATGAAGGAGCTATAATAGACGAATTACAAAAAGCATATTTTGAAAAAGTTGATGGAATTGTCATAAATCCAGGGGCATTCACTCACTATTCATATGCTATACTAGATGCTATTAAAAGTATTAATATCCCTACTATTGAAGTTCACCTTACTAACATAAATGAACGTGAAGAATTTAGAAAAGTATCAGTTATAAGAAATGCTTGTATAAATACTTTTATGGGAAAACATTTCGAAAGTTATAAAGATGCACTAGATTATCTAACAAAATTTTTAAATGAGGTAAAAATAAATGAAAAATAATGATTACCCTTTAGTAAAAAATGCCCAAAATAATTTTTTTGATTCTTTAATAGATGACAATAATCTACTAATAATTGCGGGGCCATGTTCAGTTGAAAGCTACGACACTTTACTTGTTATGGCTAAGAAATTACAAAAATTAGGAATTAGTTATATGCGCGCAGGTGCCTTTAAACCTAGAACTTCTTGTTATGATTTCCAAGGTTTAAAAGATGAAGGAATGGACATCTTAATTAAAGTAAAAAAACTAACAGGTATCAAAATAGTTACAGAAATACCATCAGTAGAAATTTTGAATAAATATCAAAATGATATCGATATTATCCAAATAGGCGCTAGAAATATGCAAAATTTCGAACTTTTAAAAATAGTAGGTGAAATTAACAAGCCCGTAATTTTAAAAAGAGGATTTGGAAATACCATTGATGAATGGTTACATGCGGCAGAATACATAATGAAGGAAGGTAACAACCATATCATTTTGTGTGAAAGAGGCATAAAAACCTTTGAAAATGCCACAAGAAACACTCTAGATATTAGTTCAATCCCCGTTGTAAAGCATCTTACCAAACTTCCAATAATTGTTGATCCATCACATGCGGCAGGTAGAAGGGATCTAATAGAATCATTAAGTTTAGCTAGTATTGCGGCCGGAGCTGATGGACTATTAATTGAAACTCATCTAACCCCAAGCGAATCAATCAGTGATAGTGAACAAGCAATTGACTTTGATGATTTAGAAAAAATATTAAAGAAAATAAAAAAAGTAGCTTTGTTAGTAAAAGACTAACATGCTACTTTTTCTTTTGCAATACTTTCAAACAATTTATCGCTATTTTTAAACCCATATAGTACACTATCCAATATGTGATTTCGATAAATACAAACTGACGGAAAAATTGGCAAAATTCCTTCAACCATTTGATAATTGTTATCGCAAATTGTCCCAACAATAACATCTTCATCTATCATATCTACTACTTTATTAATACTACCTTTAAATAATCTATTGATTACCATATCTTTGGAGGTAATTGCTAAAATAACAAGTTTGTTTTCTTTTATACATCTTCTCAACAACTCTTCATTAAAATTATAAAATTTCAAATTAATCACCTCTAATGCAATTATACCACCATTTAGTTGCATATTTTGTAAATTTTTGGTATAATAATAAACGATTTTAAGGAGCAATTATGAAAATATTTGGAATTATTATGGAAACTAATCCATTACATAACGGACATTCATATTTCATAAAGAAAATAAAAGAAATTTATCAACCTGATGTTTTAATTGCCATTACCTCTACTTCTTTTACAATGAGAGGTGATATTTCCGTAATTGATAAATTTACCAAAACCGACCAATTACTAAATGCAGGTATTGATATTATATTAGAACTGCCTTTCACACTAGCACTTCAAAGTGCTGACTATTTTGCAAAAAACGCTATAGAGATATTAAATGGTATAAAAATTACTGATTTAGTATTTGGAAGTGAAATAGATAACTATGAATTTTACGATAAATGCTTGAATATCATTAATAACTTTAATAATTATGATAATAAATTCAGTAAAAAACAAAACATCAATACTCTATTAACTGAGGCAAACCTAACCAAAGATGAAATTAATATTTTTAATAAACCAAACTTTACATTATCACTACAATATGTAAATTACATTAAAAATAATAATTTAAACATTAATTATCACATAATTAAAAGAATAGATAATGATTATTACGATGAAGTTGCAACCACAAATATAGCAAGTGCAACAACACTTAGGAAATATTTACTAGATGGTAAAGAAATAAATAATTATGTACCATACTACACAAATAATTATGTGAATGAAAAATTAGCAAAAAATAATTTATTTACAGTAGTAAAATACAAATATTTGATTAATAATAATATTAATTACATAGATAATGAAGGTATAACTAATTATATAATTAATAACGGAAATTTTAATAATAATTTTGATGAATTAATAGATAGTTTAAAAAATAAAAAATATACCGCATCAAGAATAAGGCGCACAATCTTACAGTATATTTTAAATACCCAATATGATTCTTCTATTAACTATAAAAACTATTTAAGAATACTTGGAATAAATAAAACAGGTTTAAAATATCTTAACACACTTCCCAAAGAAACTAAGAATCAACTATTTTCAAGTCCAAATGAAAAAAATAGTTTAAATAATAATATGAATACTATTTTAAATACCGAAATAAATGCAACAAAATTATTTGGAATTATTACAAATAATCTTGAAATTTATAAAAATGAATACAAATTACCAATAAGGAAGGAATAAAAATGAACTTAAATGAATTAAAACAAAAATTAAATGTCTTAGTAGACCCTTCAAATGGTTTTACAATTGGCGAAACTAACTCCATTAAACACGTTAGTTATGACGAAGAAAAAGATATCGTTATTCTAACAATCGCAATGGGAAGACTTGGTGGTGAAAATGAAAAGAATTTTCGTCGTAGTATTGCCAAAGTAGTTAAAGTTGATTGTGGTTATAAAGGATTACAACTTCAATTAGATGAATCTAAAGTATTTGGTAGCATTACTCAAAAACCAATTCATTTCATTGGCGTTATTAGTGGTAAAGGTGGCGTTGGTAAGAGTAGCGTTGCGGCAAACATTGCTTATAGAATGGCTAAAAGAAACATAAAAGTTGGAGTAATTGACGCAGATATTTATGGTTCAAGTATTCCTACTATATTTGAAACTACTAATGCTAGACCTCATTTTGATGAAAATAAAAACATTTTACCTATTGAAAAAGATGGTATTGAAATTATATCTACTGAATTTTTTACAGAACCTGGTCAACCTGTATTATGGCGTGGCGGAATGCTAAATAGTATGATTTCCCACTTCTTCTATGATGTAAAGTGGCATGATGATACTCAATATATCATTGTCGACTTTCCTCCTGGAACTGGTGATGTTACCTTAGATATTAAGTCAATCATTCCTCAAGCTGAGATGATTATTGTCACTACTCCTCATCCTTCAGCAAGCCACGTTGCAATAAAGGCTGGTCATGCCGCAAAAACTCTAGGTCATAATATTTTAGGAGTTATTGAAAATATGGCTTATTTCATCAATCCTGTTAATGGTGAAAAAGAAAAAATATTTGGTGAAGGTGGAGGATTAATGGTAGCTAAAGGACTTGAAACTGAATTGATTGCCCAAATACCTATTGGACAACCTAAACATCATCAGGATCTTTTCGAAATTGATGAAGAAATTGGTAAAGTATACGATGAAATCGTAGATTATATAATATTTAAAGTAGAAAATTAAGAAAAAGAGCATTAAATAGCAACACCTATTTAATGCTCTTTACTTTTTTTATTAGTTGCGATCTGGACAATCTGAAACTTCACAACCTTCGCAGCTTTCACCACATTGATTGTTGAAATCACTTACAGCAGATTGGATATATTCCCATTCTTCATCAGTTTCAATTTCAGATAATTCTCCACTTCCATCTTCAGTTTCAACATAGCTTGCAGCCATTAGTGGAATTTCATCTTCGTCATTATCGACATCATTTAATTCTGAAACTTCGTAAAATACAACATACTTTTTACCAAATTCTTCAGATTCCAAAGTAAATAAAATTTGGCATAATTTTTCATTACCTTCTGAATCAATAATTGTTAATTGTCCATCGATTGGATTTTGATTATTCATTTTTTTCTCCTTTTTTATCTATTGATACTATCTAAATAAGACTGTAGAATTAGTGTCGCAGCAAGGGTATCAACCTTATTTTTGCGTTTTGATCTACTTAAGTCAGCTGATATCATCATCTTCGTTACTTCTACTGTCGTTAATCTTTCGTCGTATAAAATTACTTCAAGTCCTGTGGCTTCTTCAAGCATTTTTTTGAATTCCAAAACATACTCTGATTGGAATCCTAAGGTACCATTCATATTCTTAGGTAGACCCATAACGATTTTTTCGATTTTTCTATCAACGATATACATTTTAACATATTCAAGACACTTTTGCAAATCTTTTTCTCTAAAACGTACGGTTGTAATAGATGTTGCGATTGTCCCAGTTGGTTCACTTATCGCAATTCCACAAGTTCTATTGCCTAAGTCTAATCCTATATATCGCATTTAATTTTTTCCTCTACTAATTTCAAAGCTTCAACAAGTTTATTGACTTCTTTACCACCTGCTTGTGCGAAATCATTTCGACCTCCGCCATTTCCACCAGTCGCGACTGCGGCAACTTTAACTAATTGACCACAATTTACATTGTTACCAACTGCTTTAGCGATAAAATTGATACGACTATTGTCAATTACATCAGCGAAAAACAAAATTGAACTTTGGTAATCAAGAGCAATTTTATCAACAATGTCTTTTAGTGCTTTAGGATCAATATTTTCAACCTGTTGAATTATTACTGTTGTACTATTAATAACATAAGCATTTTTTTCAAATACTTTGTAATCAGCAGATTCCATATTACGTTTTTGACTATCGTAAGACTTTTCTAATTCTTTTTGAATTTTTTTAGCATTGTTGCAACATTCACGATAATTAATAATATCTTGATAGCTACCTACTATACTTGGTAAAACGAAATTTGGTTTAGTTAGCTTAATGTTTTCTTTTTCAGCAGTTTTTACTAAATCATTACATTTGTTTATTACATCTAGTATGACATCTTTAGTATTTTTAACGGCATTTTGAATTTCATCAAAAATATTATCACTTGCAACTGCTTCTATTCTAAAAATGCCTGAACCTTTAGATTCAATACTTGTAATAGCAAAGTTTTTAATATCACTAGTGTTTTTAACGTGAGTACCACCACATAATTCTTTACTAAAAGTCATATCTACTAATCTAACAACATCACCATATTTTTCACCAAATAGCGCTTGAGCGCCTAACTTTTTAGCATTTTCCAAAGATGTTTCAATAGTTTTTACTTCATAACCTTTCTTTATGGCATCAAGAACAATTTCTTCAACTTTTAAAATTTCTTCTACTGTTAAATTTTGATAGTGATTAAAATCAAAACGAAGATTCTCTTTTGTTACTTGTGAACCATGTTGAACTACATGTTGACCAAGTACTTCTCGTAATGCTTGATTTAAAAGGTGAGTAGCTGAATGATTTTGGCTTACCGCAAGTCGGTAATCAGCATTTACACACGCTAAAACAATGTCATCAACTGAAATTTCTTGATTCTTAAAATCAACACTATGGGCATGTTGGCCATTAGGAAGTTTGAAAGTATCCAAAACATCAAAGTTTTGACCTTTATATGTAAATATACCTTGGTCACAAGCTTGTCCACCCATTTCTGCGTAGAATGGAGTTTTTTCCAATACAACAAATAGTAAACCATTGGCTTTATTTACTTTCTTACCATCTTTAAATAATCCAATTACAGTGCTTTCTTGTTCTAACGTCGTGTAACCAACAAATTCTGATTTTCTTTTAAAGTTCAAATATTCTTCATTTTGAATATTCATTGATTGTTCATTTGAACGAGCATTTCTAGCGCGATTTTTTTGTTTTTCAAGTTCTTCGTTAAATCCTACTATATCTACTGTGAAGCCATTATCACTTGCGGCTTCTTGAGTAAGTTCAATTGGAAAACCAAAAGTATCATATAATAAGAAAGCAGAAGCACCACTGATAACTTTTTCTTTAGAATTACTCATTATATCATTTAATTTCTTTTCACCAGTAGCTAAAGTTTTTAAGAAATTTTCTTCTTCTGTTTTAATGATTTTTTCGATTATTGCTTGTTTATCAACTAAGTAACTATAAAAATCTTTCATATTATCAATTACGATGCTAACCATTTGATATAAGAAAGGTTGTTTAATACCTAATTTTTTACCATAACGCACTGCTCTTCTTAAAATACGTCTTAAAACATAGCCGCGACCTTCATTAGCAAAAGTTGCGCCATCTGCAATCGCAAATGTAACACTTCTTACATGGTCAACTATAACTCTAAATGCCATTTTGTAAGCAGGGTTATCGTAAGAGCAACCAGTATGTTGTTCTAAGAATTTAATCATCGGCATAAATAAATCAGTTTCATAGTTAGTTTCAGTTTCTTGAAATATACATGCTAGTCTTTCTAATCCGCTACCTGTATCAATATTTTTGCTAGGTAATTCAGGATATTGTTCTCTTGGTAGACCACTAACTGAATTGTATTGACTAAATACAATGTTCCAAATTTCGATATAGCGATCATTTTCAATGTCTTTTCTTAGTAAATCTAACCCGATATTATTAGGGTCATACTTTGTACCTCTATCATAAAAGATTTCGGTATCTGGTCCACATGGTCCTTCGCCAATTTCCCAAAAGTTGTCGGCAATCGGAACTAAATGGCTTGCTTCAACTCCTAATGATTGCCATTTTTCAAAAGTATCTTTGTCTTCAGGGTAATAAGTAATATAAATATTATTTTTATCTAGGGCAAACCAATCTGGGCTAAATAGTAATTCATATGCCCAAGTTAATACTTCATTTCTAAAATAATCACCAATTGAAAAGTTTCCTAACATCTCGAAAAAAGTATGATGTCTAGCTGTTTTACCAACATTTTCAATATCGTTAGTTCTAATTGATTTTTGAGCATTAGTCATTCTTGGATTTTTAGGTTTTTCACGACCATCAAAATATTTCTTTAATGGTGCAACACCAGCATTTATCCATAATAAAGTTGGATCATTATGAGGAATAAGTGATGCACTTGGTATTATTTCGTGACCTTTACTTTTAAAAAATTCAAGCCACATACTACGTATTTGATTTCCTGTTAATTTCTTCATGTTTTTTTCCTTTCAAAATTATTAGTTTATAACAACAAAATAAAAATCGTTCCTATTAAGGAACGATTCTAAATCGCGGTACCATCCTACTTTGCATTAACATGCACACCTCTTTGGTTTTAACGCAGTTCCTGCGGGAAGGATTAATTCCACTATAAAGGAGCTTCAAGTAAGGGTAATATAGTTTTGCACCAACCAACTATTCTCTAAAATTTACTATCTTACTTTACTGATCTTTAATATGTTTTAATTATGCAGCTTTTTCTTCTTCAGGCTTTTCTACTTTTTTAGTTGTTGTTTTTCTTGTGGTGGTAGCCTTTTTTGTTGTTGAAGTTGCTTTTTTAGTTGTTGTAGAAGCAGTTTTCTTGGTAGTTGAAGCTGGTTTCTTAGCTGTTGTTGCTTTTTTAACTACTACAGGTTCTTCAGCTTTAGCTTCTAGATTTTGTTCATCCATTTCAGCTTGTTTTTTAGCTTCATCAAGAATTCTAGCAACTTCTTTTTCAGCGTCTTTTACAGCCTTTTCAGCTTCTTCAGCCTTCTTATCAGCCTCTCTTGCTTTTCTAGCAACTTCTCTTTCAGCATCTTTTACGGCTTTTTCAGCTTCTCTTGCTTTCTTAGCGGCTTCTTTTTCGGCATCTTTTACAGCTTTTTCAGCTTCCTTGGCTTTCTTAGCTGCTTCTGCTTCAGCTTCTTTAACCAAACGTTCTGCATGTTCAGCGGCTTCACGTTTTGTTCTTTCTGCTTCTTCTTCAGCGGCTTTTCTTCTTGCTTCTTCTTCTTCAGCATTTGCTTGAAGCTCAGCTTCTTTTGCACGAAGTTCAGCTTCTTTAGCTAATAATTCTTCTTCTTTAGCTTTTCTTGCGGCTTCTTCTTCAGCTTCTTTTGCTTGTCTGATTGCTTCTTCTTTAGCCTTTTGAGCTTCTTCTTTAGCTTTTCTTGCGGCTTCTCTTTCTGCCTCTTTAGCTAAACGTTCAGCTTCTTTAGCTTGACGTAATGCTTCTTTTTCAGCTTCTTTGGCTTGACGTTGTGCTTCTTTTTCGTTATCAGCAAGAATCTTTTCAGCCATCTTAACTTTTTCACGATTCAAACGTTCTTCCTCTTTACGTTTAGCCTCTTCAGCTTTTTGAGCCTCTTTAGCTTCAATTGCAGCTTGTTCTGCAGCTAATTCAGCAGTTAACGATTCTTCAACTAATTTCTTTATGAAATCAGCTTCTAATTCGCCCTTATTAACAATTTTCAACCAGTTACCACCTTTAGGGGTATTGGCAACTGAAACAATGCCAGGGAAGCCTTGAAGATAAGTAATTAAATTACTTTCATCAACTACGTAAGTAATACGATAATCACTTGAAGTCTTTTGTGTAATCAAATATGGTTTCTTGCCAACAAGGAATTTATGTTGAGTACCTTTAGGATTAACAACTACGCTTAAATCAGCATGATTTAAACTTGAAGCAAATTTAACCAATTCGTCATAAGGATAAACAAATTCTTTTTCTTTCTTAGTAGCATCTGTCTGAACTTTTTGAACTGGTTTAGGAGTTTCTTCAACTACTTCTGATTTAGTAGATTCTAATTCAGCCTTTTCTTTTGATAATGCTTCAACTTTTGCTTGTAAATCAGCTTTTTCTTGTTCAAATACAGCAAGTTCTGAATCATATTCAGCATTTTCTTTTTCAATTGCAGAATTTACTAATTCTAATTCACGTTTGATTGCGGCAAGTTCAGTTAAAGCAACTTCTTTCTTAACTTGGTTTTTAAGATCAGTATATGCTTCAACAAGTTTATGATTCTTTGATTGTTCAGTTAATTCACGTTCTTTAGTATTTTTTAATTCTTGTTTTAAATTGTCTAAACGGTTAGATAGCTTTTCAATTTTTGCATTTAATTCAGGTGCATTAACTTTTTCTTTTTCTTGATAGATATCAACGCTCAATCTTTCACTAGTATAATTTAACATAGAATATAGAATAACTAATTCAGCATTAAAATATTCGTCATCATGGCGTTGTTGCCATTCTTCAAGTAATTCTTCTTTAGATTTTTCAGTAAATTCTTCTCTTGTATCATATGTAGATTTCATTCTTGCAAAGAAAGTTACTAATACAATTGCACTAAATAATAAGCATATGATAATATTCCAAGCATTAGTATTTACAAGTTCAACTGTTGTGTGATAATTGTTAAGAACTTTTGAACGTAAAAGTATCATGTCAACAGCAAATATTACATATACAAATACATCAAATAATGATATTTGGAATTTTGTAGCTTTAATTGCTAATTTATCAACGTTGAATAAGCAAACAGCTAATCCAACAATTTCTACGCCAAGTGCAATTGAAAGATAGATGAATTTACTATATGTGAACACACTTGTTGGAGTAGCACGCGCCATTAAGAATACTACGTAAAGTGAAGAGATAATAGTATATGCAAAAATAGGCATATAGCTAATTAGTGAAACACTACGATCGACAGGGCGATAACCATCAAATTTACGAACAGTAATGAAAATATTCAAAATGATAATAATTGCTGGAATTATTAAATATTTAATAATTACTTCAGCTTTTGGCATATATTTACCACCGAAAGGAATGGCAGCAATAAAACATATAATTAATGCTATTGATGCTAATTTAAATATTAAACTACGATTTTTTTCAGACATCATAATTATCTACCTATCCTCTCTATTTATTGCTTTCTTGTTGTGCTTTTTTTAAAGCAGCACGTTCTTTTGCACGAGCGGCAGCCTTAGCTTTTCTTTCAGCTTGTTTTGCAGCAGCTTCATCAGCTATTTGTTTTTCTGCAGTAAGAACCGCCTCTTTTATAACCTTACGCATAAATTTAGCTTCTTCTTTACCTTTATTAGTTAACTTAACCCAATAATTATCTTTTAAATTTTTAGGAGCGATTAATTCACCAGGTCTAGCTTTTAAGTATTCAACGAATTTATTTGATGAAGTTATAAAGCTAATACGATAATCGTTATTAGTTGATTGCATTACTAAATACATCTTCTTACCAATGTAATATTTGATAAGATTGCCTTTAGGATTAGCAACTGCTTTGAAGCCCTCATGATCACTAAATGAATTTGCATATTCAACCATTTTTTCAAATGAAGGAACAATTTTCTTAGTTTTCTTAGCAGGAGCAGCAACCTCTGGAGTTTCAACTTCTACACTTTCAAGTTTCATAGCTTGAACTTCAGCAAGTAATGCTTCATAATCAGCTCTTTGTTTACGCAATTCAGCTTTAGCTTCTTCAAGAGCTGCTTGTTTTGCCTCAATTTCATTTAACATTGCATGTTTTTCAGCAACAACTTTTGCAATTTCAGCTTTTTCTGAATTTAAAGATTTAACTTCTTCACTATCAGTTGTATTTATTTCTTCTAAAGTAGGTTCAGCAACGAATACTTCTTGATTATCTTCTTCCTCATCTTCATATTCATCTTGAACTTCCACTGTTTGTACTTCTTCTTCATGACTTTCTTCTTCAGTTACTTCTTCAATTTGAAGTTTTGAATAGTCATCTGAATTTTCATCGAAATACATTTCAAAATCATCAAGAATATCATTGTATGCACGATGATGTTCTTTTTGTTTAATTTCATATTCGTAACCTTCACCGCCAACATAATGAATTAGTTGTTCATCTTTTTTAAAGGTACGAATTATCCATCTTAATGTTAAACAAAAAGCAATAACTAATAGAATGTAAACGAAGAAAATTAGTGAATTACCTAATTTATATTCTGCAATATCACCATATGCTTTACCATAAACAGCATTTATACGCCATTCAAGTAAAATAAAGCAAACAATAAATAAGAAAATAACAACGTCTAGAATGATATTATCTTTCATATCAAAACGCATCATTATTTTGTATGCTCTAAGTAATGCGTATACCGCAAATACAAAATATGCTACAAGTGCAGACACTACAACACCTAACATTTTTTCTGATAATACACTGCCAACACCGGCAGAAACATAATCGAATGAAAGAGTTTGAATGATATTAATAATTGTTGCAATTATATAAATAACAATTGGAAAATAAGCCATAACTAAAGTTAGTTTAGAAACTTCACGATAATTATATAATTGTTGATATTTTTTGATTGCTGGATATATTGCAAGTAATATTGCAACAACACCAAGTATAAGTTTTAGAACTGACTCAACGACAAATATATTTTCGCCATTGTTCAATCCAGGAATTGAACGAAAAGGAAGTGCAACAATAAGCCCTAATACAAGACTCACGATTCCTATAGCAATCATCCAATTCTTTTGTGCCTTTGATAACATATTTTTCACTCCTTTAAAAATTATTCAAATATTATTTTATAACAATTTCCTAGACATATTATAACACATTTCAATTTTTTTGTAAATTGAAATTATCTTTTTTTACGTTTTTTTAGTTTGATTAATTGCAAAAAAGATGATTTCAATAATTCTAGACATTGGCACAGCAATTAGTATGCCTAATATTCCAAATAATTCACCGAAAAATGCAATAGAAAATAATACTATAAGCGGATTAGTTTTCAGAGTTTTACTTTGAATTTTAGGAACTAAATAATTACTTTCAAGAAGCTGCGTAATTACAATTGAAATTATTACATAAATAAATTTTTCAGGTTTGGTTGCTAACGTAAATATACCTACAATTGCACCACCTATATATGGGCCAACATAGGGAATTATGTCAGTAATTCCGATTAATAAAGCAAGTAAAAATGCATATTCCAAACCAATAATTTTAAATGTTATAAAAGTAACTAAGCTTAAGATACTCATTACTATTAATACGCCTTTAACATATTGATGTAAAGAAGTTTTAATTTCTTTTAAACAATCATACAATGTTTTTTTATTCATTGTGTGTCTTTTGATAAATTCTTCTACTTTTTCGTAGTAATTCATAAAATATATTGCTAGAATTGGAGTCATAAAAATAGAAAAAATATAGGAAAAACTTCTTTGTATAAAACCGCCTAAATTATTAATTATTTTTGTTATTAAATCATTTAATAATTCCTCAATTTTATTATAATCCAATTCATAATTCTTAGATATATGATTGATTTTTTGTTCAAACTTAGCAAATATTGCTTTTATTTGATCAATATATGAAGGTATTTGATCTGATATAGCATTGAGTTGTTTTATTAAAAAAGGAACAAAGAATCTAACAAATAAAATTATACCACCTATCAAAATAGCATTTATTATTATTACAATCATTTTACGATTAATCTTCTTTGACAGTTTTTCAATCAATGGTTCAAAAATAAAGGCGATAATAAATCCTAATAAAAATGGGAGGGTAACTTTGAATACAAACGATAAAATATTTTTAAAAAAGGGAAATAATTTAACAAAAAAATATACTATTATAATTAATAATAGTAGTTCTATTAAATTAATCATTTTTTTGCTCACATTATCACCCAAGAATATTTTATGCAATATTTAACATTTTAAAACAAAAAGACTGACAAGTTTCCTTGTCAATCTTCTATTTCAATGTTATTTGCAGTTTTCGCTTAAATATTTAGCTGTACGAACCATTTGAGATGTGTATGAATTTTCATTATCATACCATGCAACAACTTGTACTTGATATAAGCCATTACCTAATGAAGTAACCATTGTTTGAGTTGCATCAAATAATGATCCATATGTAATACCAATGATATCAGAAGAAACTAGTGGTTCTTCAGTATAACCATATGATTCGTTAGAAGCTGCTTTCATAGCGGCATTGATTGAAGCTGGTGTAACTTCTTCATCTGATTTAACAACAGCAACAAGAATTGTAGTTGAACCAGTAGGAACAGGAACACGTTGTGCAGAACCAATTAATTTACCGTTTAATTCAGGAATAACAAGACCGATAGCTTTTGCGGCACCAGTTGAATTTGGAACGATACTGCAAGCTGCAGCTCTTGCTCTTCTTAAATCACCTTTTCTATGAGGGCCATCAAGAACCATTTGGTCACCAGTGTATGCATGTACAGTAGTCATAATACCACTTTGGATTGGAGCATAGTTATTTAATGCATGTGCCATAGGAGCTAAGCAGTTAGTTGTGCATGATGCAGCAGAAATAACTTGATCATCTTTAGTTAAAGTCTTATGATTAACATTATAAACTATAGTTTTTAAATCTTTACCAGCTGGTGCAGAAATAATAACTTTTTTAGCACCTGCATTGATGTGTGCCATTGATTTTTCTTTTGAGCAATAGAAGCCTGTGCATTCTAATACTACGTCTACGTCTAATTCTTTCCAAGGGCAATTATTTGCATCTTTTTCAGCATAGATTCTAACTTTTTTACCGTTTACAGCAATCCAGCCTTCTTCAGCACCTTCTTCTGAGCAAGTTACAGAATCTGCATATTGATATCTACCTTGAGCAGAATCGTATTTTAATAAGTGAGCTAACATTTTTGGACTAGTTAAGTCATTGATAGCAACAACTTCATAACCTTCAGCACCGAACATTTGTCTGAATGCTAAACGACCAATACGTCCAAAACCATTAATTGCAATTTTTACAGCCATTTCTAATAACCTCCTTAAATGGACTATTTTTTACATTTATATTTTACCACTTTTGGCAAAATCATACAACTATTTTGATTTGTAATAATTATTTTCTTTTACTAGAATTAGAAAGGATAATTAATATTAACCTTAATATTTCAAAGAATAAATAGATAACATTTAGAGTAATAGCATAACTTGCATACCACTCATAATCTTTATCTGCTCCTGAATCCACTATTTGCGTTGCATTGTCAAAACTAACAATAACATATAAAGTTGCAACAATGCACATAATTATTGATCCAATTATTCCTAATCCAGAAAAATAATAAATTGAATATAGATTTACGCCAGTTGTTAAAAAACTAACAAGTGCCATAATTCCAAAGCAAAGTGAAAATACTATAATTCCAATTGAGAATGAGAATAACATTGCTTTAAACTTTTGGCCTACTTTGATTATTCCCTTCATGTATAGAAATGCCCCTCCGACAAACACCGAAAGTGTTACTAGAAGTGCTAAACTTGCTATTCTTAAACCCATACCAGGTAATACAAGTTCTAATAATTCACAAATGCAACCAATTATTAATCCTTCTGATATAGCATATGGTATTGATAAATATTTTGCTTTTAATGGTGATAATACCATAATAAGATTCAAAATAAATGCAATTACCCCTGCGATAATGTAAGTATAAATTGGCATATAATTAATTCGCAAAGCAACATTAATGAAAACAAGTGAAGTGATTAATGTTGTTGATAGAAGTATTAAAGTTTTTAAACCAATTCCTTCTTTTGTTGCAGATTCTTGATAAGTCTGCGTTACATTGTTTAATCGCCCAAAGGCAAAGTTACTACCTACTTTCATAATATACCTCCATTTTTACAATAAAGTAGTATCATCATCTACTAAATCACCAAACGCCTCTAATTTTACCAAATTAGCATATTGTTTTTTGTTGATACTTGTACGCATTTCAAAATCTTTTTTAGATGAGAACGCACGTTTTTTTCGAGCTTCAACAATTGATTGTGCAACTGTTTCACCAAGTGAATCAACAGCTATAAAAGGTAAATATAATGATTTTTTATCTGGTGCAATAACTAAATTAGTAGCATCTGATATATTAACGTCAATTTGTCTAAATTTATATCCTCTTAATACCATTTCTAACGCAATCTTCAATTCATCTAATAAATCAACTTCTTTATTAGTAACTTCTTGATGATCACGTATTTTTCTTTCTATTTCGTTAATACGATTTGTTAAGGCATTTTTTCCAAGCGCAAATGCTTCAGGATCAAATTCTTTAGCACGTTTCGAGAAGTATGCCGCATAATAATATATTGGTCTATACACTTTAAACCAAGCAATTCGAAGCGCCATTATAACGTATGCCGCAGCGTGTGCTTTAGGAAACAAATATTTAATTTTTTTACACGAATCAATAAACCAAGCAGGAACATTATGTTTTATCATTAGTTCTTCTTGTTCGGCAGTAAGTCCTTTACCTTTTCTAACACCTTCCATTATTTTAAAGGCATTAGCTGCAGATACACCAATTGCAATAAGATAAATCATAATATCATCACGACATCCAATAACTTCATTAAATTTAATTTTAGGATAATCAGGATTAGTACCTTTTACCAAATCTTCAGCATTTTTCATCCAAACATCTGTTCCATGCGATAATCCTGAAACTTTAATAATTTGACTTATTGAATTTGGTTTAATAGTTTCTAACATACCTCTAACAAATTGGGTACCAAATTCAGGTATACCAATTGTTCCACTAGATAAAGTGTCAACATCTTCGCCTTTTAGTTCAAGTGCATCTTTTGAGGCAAATAATGAAATTACTTTTTCATCATAATATGGTATGCCATCTACGGTTGAAAATGGAAAATCATCGGGATTAGCATGTACATTATCCATTAAGAATTTCATTACCGTAGGATCATCATGTCCAAGAATATCTAGTTTTAATAAGTTATCTTCAAATTTATGGTAATCATAGTGTGATGTTCGCCAATTTTGTCCTTCAATATCATTGTCAGAAATTGGTGGATATTGAACTGGTATAAGATCAGTATATTCGATATCATCTGGAACTACAACAATACCACCTGGATGTTGGCCAGTAGTTCTTTTAGATTCAGAAAGCATTACTGCTAGTCGTTCTAACTCAACTTGACGTTTAAATACGCCTATTTTTTGGTAATAATCACGAGCATACGCAAAAGCTGTCTTTGATTGTACCGTACTTACCGTACCAGCTCTAAATGCGTTATCAATACCAAAGGTTTTTTGACAGAACAGATGAGCTTGCGCTTGATATTCACCTGAGAAGTTTAAATCAATATCCGGAACTTTTTCACCCGTAAATCCCAGGAACGTTTCAAAAGCAATATCTAAACCGCCTCTATTTAATTCATGACCACAAACCGGGCACTTCATTGGCTTTAAGTCAACCCCAACTCCCGCCTTATTAAGTTCATTTTCCATTTCTTCACTAATGTTTTGATTATATTGTGCTTTTTCTTCTTCGTTAAATTTGAATGCACTAAAATAACAATGTGGACAAACATAGTGAGGTCTTAATGGATTTACTTCAGTGATTCCCATCATTGTTGCAACAAACGAGCTACCAACTGATCCTCTACTACCTACAATATATCCAGCATCGTTAGAATTTTTAACTAATAAATGTGAAATATAATATACAGAGAAATATCCATGTCCAATTATGGCATCAAGTTCTCTATCAAGTCTTTCTTGAACATATTTAGGAAGTGGTTGACCATACATTTTATAAGCTGTTTGATAAGAAATATCATATACAGCAGCTTTCATAGATGCTACACCGTTTTTATCAGCCATAAAGTCATCACGAGGTACATATAACTTTTTAGGGAATAATTCATATTCTTCAATCATATCATTTATTTTATTGGTGTTTGTAACAACAATTTCATAAGCTAAATCAGTATCTAGGAAACTAAACTCTTCTAACATTTCGGCAGTATTTCGATAATGCATATCAAGAGTTCCCTCATAATGCGATAATTCATGTGGACCACCACCATTTGGTCTAGCTACACTTAAATATACTTTACGATATTGAGCATCTTCTTCAATTAATTCATGAACATCACCTGTTGCAACAACCATTTTGTTTTTTTGTCTTGCGGCAGCAATTATCTCATTAATCAAAGATTTTGCCATTTCAAGCCCTTCTTCTTCAGGCCACATATCGAACAAGTGTAAATAGCAACAAGGTGGTTGTACTTCAATGTAATCATAGAAGTCCATAGCATTAACTAACTGATCATAAGTTTTTTCTAATGCAAGTCTAAATATCTCACCATTAGCACACCCACTACCAACTAAAATGCCTTCACGATTTTTCTCAATTAAGCTTCTTAAGATTCTAGCATCATTTTGGAAATATGTTGTATGAGATTCTGAAATTATTTTGTAGAAATTCTTCAAACCTTGTTTATTTTTTACTAGTATATTAATATGATTTGGTATTTTATATCTGAATAATTCATTTTTTGTTACTAAAGCGTTAAATTGATTATAGTTAGTAATACCTTGATCAGTTGCATCGCCAAGCATTTTCAAGAATACATTACCAGTAGTTTTAGCATCATAAACCGCTCTATGTTGTTCATTTGGTTCAACTTCTACCTTTAAATATTTTCCTACAGCTCGTAAGTTGTTTTGTTTAAAGGCTCCACCATACAAACCTCTAGCCATCATCATTGTATCTAAACATGGCATAGGACCATCAAATATTCCTAATTTAGCTAATTCTGCATAAATAAAATCAGAGTCAAAATGAGCATTATGGGCAACTAAGATACATCCTTTAATAAATTCTTTGAATTTTGGTAAGACTTCTTCAATTGGTAATTGATCTTCTAACATATCATTTGTAATATGTGTTATATCCATAATCTTTTTATGAACACGATTCTTAGGTTTTATTAAACTAGCAAATTCATCAATTATGAGGCCATTTTTTATTTTAACGGCACCAATTTCAATGATTTCATTAAATGGGATATATAAACCAGTTGTTTCAATATCAAATACAACATAAGTTGCATCTTTTAATTCAATATCTTCATCAGTAAAAGCGATATTTAAACTTTTTTCATCTATATAATATCCCTCAACCCCTGCAATCGGTTTAATACCTTTTTTGGCACAAAGTTTAAATAAATCCGGAAGTACATGGCAATTGGCATGATCGGTTACCGCAATCGCTTTATGACCATAATTACTTGCTTGATCTACATAATCTTCGACTGACATAATGCTATCAAGTACACTCATTTTAGTATGGGCATGTAATTCTACCCTTTTTACTATTGCCTCATCAAATCTAACTCTTGATAAGTCTGAGCCAAGTAAAATTATCTCATTGCACATTATTACAACGTCTTTAGCAAAGTCATCCCATCTGATTTCACCTTTTACCTCAACTCGTTTGCCTACTTTCATGTTTTCTTTATATTCATCAACTTGGTTGTTATAAATAAAACGTTTAATCATTACAGTATCAGTATTATTGGTAATACTACCAACAAATAAAATAAAGTCTTTACCTTGTTTAGAACGAATTGGTCTAATTTCAGCACTAACAATACTACCGAAAACAATTACTTTATCAGTACCATTCATTTGTTTAAATTCTGACACTTCCATACTAGTGTAAGGAATATCATCAATTTTAACATTTATGTATTGACCACTATTTTTATATTGATAAGATCCTTGTATTTTATTTTCTTGTTGTAACTGTTTGCGCATTTTATATTCTTCTGCACTCTTGGTTTCATCTAAATCTTCTTTAATTTTTTGCTTTTCTTCACTTAATTCTTTAATATTTTTAGCATTTTCATCGATAGTAATTTTGAATTTAATGAAATCTAAACCATAATTTAAGAAGAATTTTTTGATAACAATTAAGTTTTCTTCTACTGTTTTACTTTCCTCATCAGTTGCAACAATAAACTCAATTTGATTATCGTTAAGATTTAAGGAGTATTCATTTAAAATAATAACTCCTTTTTTTACTTCTTTACATACTTCAATTGCTTCTAATAAATATTTTTTAACAAAGCTACTTTTAGCATAGTAAGTTGATTTTGTCGAATCATCATAATCTACTGTAAATTTAACATTTTTTATACCAAAATTTTCTCGAATATATTTTGCAACTTTTTCTTGCATATTATACAAATCATCTGGTTCAACAATTTCACTAAATTGTAAACATAAACGCCATGTTGAAGTTTTATCATTTACTTTAACATTTGTTAATTTGCCAGTTGCAAGAGCATCATTTATTTCTACTCCACTATTTACAAATATTTCTTGAATTTTATCTAGAGACATGATTTTCTCCTTTCTTATAACTTTGTAGTTTCATCAACAATATTTCCTAATTCATTTATTACCTTAATAAATACTATTGGTTCATCATAAGTAGGAAAAACCAATGAATTATTAAATTTTTCAACTACTTCTAAAGGTAAATTGATTTCACCTTCAATATTATTGCGTTTTGCAACCCTTGATTTACAAACTTTTACATCGACTTTGAAGAAATAACACCCAATTTGAAAATTATTTGTTCTTTCCTTAATATTATCATATAGACGTTTACGTACTTTTGGTGTTATACTTGTAGCATCAAAGATTACATCTTTATTGTTTTTTATTTCATTTGCACACATGTCATATGCAAGAGGCCATACCATTTCTTCTTTAATATTGGGATTTTGTTTTCTTACTTCATCTGTAGAAATGATTTTAATACCTAATTCTTCTGAAAGTTTTTTAGAAAAAGTCGTTTTACCACTACCTTGGATTCCGACCATTAGATGGATTGTATTCATTTTTTCACCTATATTTAATTTATTAATAAATCTTCAATGCTGTAAACTTTCGTTGCAAGTTTATCAACAAAATCACGTTCGTGACTTACAAAAATAACTGTACCATTATATTTTTTTAGGGCAACCAACAAATCTTCTCTAGCAAATTTATCTAAGTGGTTTGTCGGTTCATCCAACACCAAAATGTTTGCTTTTTGCATCATAACTTTACAAAGTTTTAATTTGGATTGTTCGCCACCACTCATAGATTTGATTGGTTGGATTGCCAAATTACCCGTTAAGCCAACTCTTGCTAGTTTAGATCTAATTTCTTGATGTGTCATGCTTGGATAAATATTTTGAATTTCTTGTAATGGGGTAATATTGGGATCATCAAAATTGTTTTCTTGTTCATAATAAGCTATTTTAGCGTTATCGACAAAATGATAACTACCCGAAATTGGCTTTAAAATTCCCACAAGTGTTTTTAACAAGGTTGATTTGCCAATACCGTTAAACCCAGTAATTGCAAGTTTTGTGCCACTTCTTATTTCAAAATCAATAGGTGGAAGGAGTGAAAAATCATAACCTATTTCCAAATCTTTGACAACTAAGAAACGTTCTGAACCAATCGGTGAATAATTAAAACTAAGATTTAAATGAATGTCACCACTTTTTGGTTTTTGCATTACTTCAATTTTTTCTAACTTCTTTTCACGACTTGCCGCTTGTCTTGCGGTGGAAGTTTTAACTTTGTTTTTAGCAATATATGCACTCAATTCTTTGATTTCTTTTTGTTGAGCATTATATCGTCTTTCATAATCTTCTTCAGCCATTAATTTCATTAAACGATATTCTTGATAATTACCTTTATATTTGGTAATTTTACCAAATTCTAATTCAAGTATCACGTTAACAACATCATTTAAAAATTCTTGATTATGCGATACAATTAAGAAATTACCTTTATATTCTTTTAAATATTTAACTAGCCAATCAACATGAGCAGTGTCTAAAAAGTTTGTTGGTTCATCTAATATTAACAAATCTGGTTCTTCTAATAACAATTTTGCTAAAGCAACCTTAACCTTTTGACCACCTGATAATCTACCAACTAAGGTATCTAATCCATATTGAACAATACCTAAACCTGAAACAATGCGACCTATTTTTGAATCAATTGCATAGAAGTCATTGCTTTCTAAATATTCACGTATTTGTGTTGTTAATCTAACATATCTATTTATTATTATTTCATCATCAGTTTTAGAAAGTTCATCAAACATACGATTCATTTCTTCATCTTTTTCATATAAGCCAAGAAAAGCTTGTTTTAAGTAATTATTTATAGAAACGTTGGGATTAATATTTATATATTGGTCCAAATAACCAACTTTAATTTTTTTGTCAAAATCAATTTTTCCAGAATCGGGTATGATTTTTCCACATAACACATTAATTAAAGTGGTTTTTCCTACACCATTATTTCCTACAACACCAATTTTTTCATTTGGCAAAACGCGAAATGAAGCATTGTTGAATATTTGTTTTTTATCAAATGTTAAAGATAAATTTTCAACAGTTAATAGCATTTTGCCATCTCCTTTTTTTAATTTTTTGTTCTTATTTCATCAAAATTGAATTTTAATTTTAAAATTTGTTCTTTTGATTTTTCTAATGAACCACTAGTTTCAAATACTACTTTGCCTTTTTCAGTGCTTTCATTAGCAATATTTTGTTTATTTAAAGTTGCTATTACAATTTCAGTAGTAGGTATACCACTATCAACAATTGTTAAATTAGGATATAGTGATTGTATTGTATTTTTGATAAATTTGAAGTGTGTACATCCAAGTATTAAAGTATCTACACCGTTTATTTTTTCAAAATGCTTAATTATAGATTTTTTTAGTTCATTACTATCAAAATCACCTGCTTCAACGCTTGTAACAAAATCGCTACACCCTTCTGATTTTACCATTACACCAGATAAGAATTGTTCGTAAATCTTGGTTTTGACAGTTAAATTAGTAGCAAATAAACCAATTTTTTTGTTTTTAGTAAGTTTTAAAGCAGCGTTTGCGGTGGGTTCAATTACACCAATAATACTATTATCGTCCTTAGAAACTATATCTATTATTGAAGATGTTGCGGTATTACATGCAACAACAATAATTTTAGCACCTTTTGATTTAAGGTAATTAATATTATCAAGAGTAATTTTTCTTACTTCTTCAAGACACTTTGTTCCATAGGGACAATTCTTTTCATCCGCTAAATATAATATATTTTCATAAGGTAAAAATTCTCTAATTGATTCAAGAACACTCAAACCACCGATTCCTGAATCAAATATACCAATAAAATTATTCATATTATCACCTTTGTTCATTATATCATATTTTTAGATAAAATAAAACAAATCAACATATAAAACTATTTTGTTTGACAAAATATTATATTATAAAAAACTGTAAGTAAACCCAAAGGTAACTACTTACAGTTCTTTTGTTTATTTTAGAGTAATTTTTGTTTTCAAAACTTTATTTTGACTACGTGAATAATATGTTACTTCTACTTCAGTGCCAATAAAATATTTTGTTAAACCATTTAAATTAGCCGATAGAATATTCATATTAGTTAGTTTTATTCCGTCAAATTCTAATATTATATCATGTACTTTTATTGGGCTATTACTAATTGACGAATTTCCAGTAATTCCAACAACATAAATTCCATAAGGTTTAATGCCAGAGTATTCACTAATTGAAGGAATTTCTTTTAAATTATTTTGAGCACTTACCGCATTTGTAATATTTCTTACGGCAATACCAGTCATACCAATACGTGGTCTTTCGGGAGTCTTACCAACCTCTAAATAGTTTTCTAAAATACTCTTAACTACATTAGATGGAATAGCAAATCCCATATTGTCAATTTTATCATCAACTATTTTCATCGTATTTATTCCAATTAATTTGCCATCAATTGTGAATAATCCGCCTCCACTATTTCCAGGATTAATTGTTACATCATGTTGAATATAAGTTGCGGTAAAATCATTAGTTCCATCAGAATCTAAATCTTCTGATACATATCTTAATTCACCACTGACAATACCAAATGTTACTGAACCATAATATTCATATCCATCAGGATTACCAATTGCAATGGCAAATTGACCTTTTTTAACTGTATCACTATCAGCAATTTCAACTGGTTGAATTAATTTGGTGTGTTGGAATTTAACTAAAGCAATATCAACTTTTGGATCAGAACCAATAATTTCTGCTTCTATTTCAACATCTTCTTCACCTAAATATGCATATGCTTTATATTGATATGAACTACTTGAACCAGTTATTACGTGTCTATTTGTAACCACATAATAATTGTAACCAATTAACTTATTTTCAGAGTTTAAAACTTCTTCGCGTTTATAAATTACTCCACTACCAATTGATTCAGTATCTTCTGATGTTATTAGTGAACCACCAATTTGACTAGTGTGGGTAGCTTTTAAACTAATTCCAATTACCGCATTTTTTAAATTTTCGGCTGTTTCTGTTACAGCAGTTTGCAAATCTTCTACTGAAATATTTTTATATTCAATAGTTTTATTAGTAATTTCATTTATAACATTAGTTTGGTTATTCTGATTATTATTGCCACTATTAGATGGTTTTAAATAACAAGATGTTAATGTGAGTACCACAGCTAATGCTACAAAAAGTATTATCTTTCTAATTTTTTTCATATTTTACTCCTTTTCTTTATATATAGGCATTTCAAACCAGAAAGTACTTCCCTCACCAACTTTAGATGAAACACCATATTTGAATTTATGACACTCTAATATACCTTTAACGATTGATAAGCCTAATCCTGATCCTTTTGATGAACGTTTATGAGCCTTGTCAACTCGGTAATATCTTTCCCAAATAACTTTTAAATCTTCTTCTTTTATTCCAATTCCTTCATCAATAACAGAGATTCTTACAACATCACCATTTACTTCTTGTACAACCCTTATCAAAGAAGATGGTGAACTATAGTTAATTGCATTATAAATAAAATTGCAAATAACTTGTTCGATTTTGCTTTCATCTGCACAAACTTCAACATTTTGATCATATTGAAGTTTGATATTCGTGCCTTGATTTTCATTGAATTTTTGAATTCTATCGACAATCTCGATCAAATTGTCAGTTACACAAAAGATTTGTGGATGCATAACAGCTGTGTTAGCTGATAGTTTAGATAAATCTAACATATCATTTACTAAAACATTTAATCTATCTACTTCATCGATTATGATTTTCAAGTTTTCAGGTGAATTTTCACCAGGTATATCGCGCATCATTTCCGCATATCCCATAATCATTGTAAGTGGAGTTCTCAAATCATGAGATACATTGGCCATTAATTCTCTTCTTAGAGTCTCCGTCTTTTTAAGTTCACTAACGGTATTGTTCAATGTTTTATTAAGTTCATTTACTTCTAAATAACCATTACCCTCAAATACAACATCGTAATTTCCCGCTGCCATTAATTTCGCGGTTGAATTAAGTTTCGAAATAGGTTTGGAAATATATTTAGATAACAAGATTGCTATCATTGTCGCCAAGACAATTACTATTAGCGTAATATACATTAATTGTAATTTCATAGTATTTACTGCAGCATCAACAGGAACCAATTTATTGTCTATAATTAGTAGGCAATCAGTGCCATCGACTAAGTCAACGAAGCTACAACACATCACTGTTTTAGTTTGTGAAGCTAAAATTTTTTGCAATTTTTTCTTAGGCATTTGAGTATCAAATACTTGAACATAATCGTCAATTGTGGGGTCAGGCGCATTAAGAATTACCGCATAGAAATTCTTTAATTCTAACTTCTCGGCTTGTTCTCTAATTTTTCTTATAGTTTGATAACCAAGTTTACTGTAAGATTCACCTTGATAAGTTTTATATACCCATCCATTGTTTATAATTTCCGTTTTGGTCGTTGATGGAGCGTGTTCATCCTGTTCATTTGAGGCAAAATTAGAAATATCAGTAATCAAATAAATTGCTATTTCTTCATCAGCTGACAATTTATCTAATTCTGATACTACACCATCTACTTCAATTTTTTGTGAAAATTCTACTGCCTCATGACTAGCCACAATATTGCTTACTTTGTTTACTAGCGCTGTAGTTTTCTTTATTTTTCTTGTTCTATAGAAGTTTCCTAACATTCCAATTTGAAACACAATAAAAATACAAACAATAACGAGGGCAAAAATAATTACCGCGAAAAATAGTTTCCATTTTAAACTTAATTTATTCAGTTTCAAATCGATAACCTACCCTTCTTATGGTAATTATACAATTAGCATACTCGCCAATTTTCTTTCTTAGCGATTTCATATGAGTATCTAGAGTTCTATCATCACCATAGTAATCATATCCCCATACTTTTTCTAATAGTTGTTCTCTTCTTACCGCAATATTTTGGTTTTTAATCAAATAAACTAATAGTTCGTATTCTTTTGGGGTAAGATCTATTTTTTCATTATTTATTGTTACAATATGGGCTGAATAATCAATTTTTAAATTTTTATATTGCCATACTTCATTAGTAGTAGCACTTTCTTGATTATTTTTATGAGTAGCTCTTGTTAATACCGCATTTACACGTCTCATTAATTCTTTTGGAGAAAATGGTTTTGTAACATAATCATCAATTCCTAAATCAAAACCATATAATTTGTCATATTCTTCACTACGAGCTGACAACATTATTACTGGAACTTGAGAAATTTTTCTAATCTCTTTAACTGCAGAAAAACCATCCAATTCAGGCATCATAATGTCCATAATTACTAAATCATATTCGTTGTGTTTAACTTTTTCTATTGCCTCTAATCCATTTTCTGCTGTCTCTGACTCATAATTTTCAAATGTTGCATATTTTTGAACTAAATCACGAATATGCATTTCGTCATCTACTATTAATAATTTTGCCATATTTTTTCCTCCTTTTATAGTGATTTAAATTAATACTACAATTCTTTCTTATTATAACACAATAAGGCTTATAAAAAGTGAAAAATAACTGAATTTTTTGAAAATTTTTGGTAATTTAGTAAAAGCATCACATTCTTAACATATTTTTGTAAACATTTTCACTAATTCTTTGATAAATATATCTTTTTTTGTTATAATATTGTTAATATATTAAGAAATGGAGCTTTATATGGAAAATAGTCAATCGCCTAATAGGACTTTGAAATTAAATTACAAGAATACTTTAAAAATAGGATTAGCCTTCTTTGGCATCTTAATGTTGTGGCAAGTTTATAACATTTATTGCCCTATAATTTTAGAGGCAATGTTAAAAGATTTAAATGTTGAACACTATAATTACATTATTGGGGTTATAATGGCTCTTGATAATGTTGTTGCCATTATAATTATGCCAATAGTTGGAAAACTTTCAGATAAGACTAGCTCAAAATTTGGTAAGAGAATGCCTTACATTATCATTGGTATGTTACTAACCGCTATAGTTTTTCCTTTCGTTGCCATTATGTGTAAAATGAATTTACTTGTTGGAGTAATTATAGCAATGCTATTATTCTTAGTTATAATGCAAGCATATCGTTCACCAGCTGTAGCCTTAATGCCCGATGTAACACCAAAACCTTTAAGATCTGCAGCAAACGGTATAATTAATTTAACAGGTTATCTTGGTGGAGTATTTGTTACTCTTCTTGGATTTGTTCCTTTTTTCAAAATGAATAGTAGTTCTTCACTTGCCCAAATTCAAGACCGCGTTCTTTGGCCATTCATTATATGCACCATAATATTAGTAATTGTATTAGTTTATTTAATATTTGCAATTAACGAAAACAAACTAGTAGAAGAAACTAAAGATGATGTTGCTTATGGAGAAACCCTTTCAGAAAACTTTGACACAATTGATGAAGATAATAAATTATCAAAAAAAGATAGTAAGAATTTAATTATTATTCTTATTGCAATCTTCTTCTGGTTTATGGCCTTTAATTCTTTTGAAACATTTGGAAGTCTTTTCTTTAAAAACATTTTAAATGACTCTAATTTGTATTCACAAATGGCAACGTTCTTATCAGTTTCATCTATTCTATCATTTATTTTATTTTCTGGTATATCTACTAAAATTGGTAGAAAATGGACTATTGTAGTTGGTTTAATTCTTTTAATTATTGGTCTATTAGGAATTGCTTTTGTATCACTTACTATTCATAGACGCTCTTTAGAAGTTTCTTCTTGGAAAATTTTCTACATTGCAATGTCATTGATTATGGGTATTGGTTGGGCACTTGTCAACATTAACTCATTCCCAATGGTAGTTGAATATGCTAATAAGAATAATGTAGGTAAATTTACAAGTTATTACTATATGGCTAGTATGCTAGCTCAATCTATTACACCAATTATTGTAGGTTTATTTATGGATTTTCATCAACTTGGCCAAAATATTCTTTTCTTCTATGCTTCTTCTTTAATGGGCATTGCCCTTGTTACCTTCTTATTTATTAAAGAAAAGTATACAGTAAAACAAAGAGTAAGTAACGCAAAGAAAAAATCTGCTTTAGAAAATTTAGGAGATATTGATAATTAGCAAAAAATTCCGCAATTCAGCGGAATTTTACTTTTTTTAATACTTCAGTTATTTCTTCTTTTGTTTCAGTTGTAAAAATAATCATAAAATGGTTTATGCCAAGGCTAATATATTTTTCAATCATATTTAAATTATTTAATACTTTATTGTTAACAATTCTTAGACTACATAAATCATTAGGATTTAAAATTACCGGAAAATGATTGTTATACTCATCGATTATTTCATAGTGATTGTTTAAACATTTGTGACAATTCTTATCACTTGCACCTTTTATTTTACTAACAAAACAATGTTTAGAAATCATTAAATCATATCTACCATATATTTGAACACCAATATTCATATTATAAATAGGTAACATTGATTTTAATTGTTCGTAATTTAACTCATTTGACAAGTAAACGGTTCTTACATTAAATCTATTTAAAAATGATACCGCCTTTTTATTAACTATATTAAAATATATTGACGTTGTAGAACCATTATTTATTTGTGACAAATTATTAATTAATCCAAATTCATTTGCGTTATAGTTTAACCTACTTAGATTTTTCATATCGCTATTATAATCGGTGTAAATATTGTTAAAGCCTAATTCTTTACAAATATTATATTGATCTTTATTGTTAGCGATAATTTCAATTGTTAAATCTCCTTTTTCAAAATTATGACTGTCTGGCAAAACTATTTTTGAATTAACTCGCTGATATTTTAAAACTTCATCAGTGAATTTGTTAATTGCCAATTTTCTTATTTCATTTAAATCTTTTACAGAAAAATAACATTTACCATCATAATCAATTATAAGTTTATTTAAATAAAATGGTGTATCTTTAAATTTATCAAATCTTTCTTTGATAAAGTCCAAACTAACTGGTTTTTCAGCAAGCATTTCAAGAGTAATGGTTTCGACAGTAACACTATTTTGTTTATTAAAAATTGTTAGTTGCATTTTATTAGCATATTTAATAGTAAGTTTTGCATTAATTTCAATATATTTTTTCGGATTATTAAGTAATCTAACGGTTTCAGTTTGTAACTGAGCAGATTGGGTCTTTAAAACGATGCTATCTTTAGTAATTTTCGCATTGGCGGTTAATCTTACCACCTCGTTTGGTTTAGCATAATTGACTTCTTTATGGTTTACTAACATTTTGTTTACAACAAAGCCATAATCGCTTTTACCAACTACCCTTATTGCATCTTTTAAGAGTAATTCTTTTGATAATTTAACATCAAAACTGTTCCCAACTACATTTATTACTTTTCCAATTACTATCCCCTGGTGATTTACTGTTTGGATGTTCGTAAGTAAATTATTATTTTCATTAAATAGATAACCTTTTGTAAATTTTCGATTAAAAGCAACTGATAATTCATCAATAACTTTTTCATCAATCACATTTTTTTTGTTATTATAGTAATCATCAATTCTTTTTCGATAATTTTTAACTACCGCATAAACATATTCTTTACTTTTCATTCTACCTTCAATTTTTAAAGAAGCAACGTTTGCTTCAATTAATTGATCAATATAATTAATAGTGTTTAAATCTCGCATTGAAAGTAGTGAACAATCTTCGCTTATTTTCGAATTATTTTCAACTAAACAATATTTTTTTCGACATGGTTGGGCACAAGTACCACGATTTCCACTTCTTTTACCAATTGCAAAGCTCATTAAACAATTACCTGATGCACAATAACACAGTGCACCATGGGCAAACACTTCTACTTCAATACCAGTTTTTGCTATTGCTTTTACTTGTTCTAATGATGTTTCTCTCGCAAGCACGACACGTTTAATACCAATTTTTTTAAGAAGTAAACTAGCTTCTTTATCATAAATATTCATTTGAGTAGAAGCATGGATTTCAAAATCTGGGTATTTTTCACTAATATATTCGATAATTCCTAAATCTTGAACAATTAAGGCATCAACATTTGCATGATAAAGCTCACCAATGTATGCTTTTAAATCTTCCCATTCATTTTCATAAACAATAGTATTTACAGTGACATAAACTTTAACTTTTCTAAGATGAGCGTATTTTACCGCATTTATTATTTCTTCAATCGTAAAATTAGTGGAAAAGGCCCTTGCGCCAAAGTTTTTGCCTGCTAGGTATACAGCATCAGCACCTGCTAATACTGCGGTTTGAAATACTTCATAATCACCGGCTGGTGCCAATAATTCTATTTTTTCCATTTGTCCTCCAAAATAGATAATACCATTAGATAACTAATGGTATTAATTTTTTATTCTGCAATATTATCAACTTTTGCAACGATTTCATCTTTCATTATGTACAAAATTCCAATAGTATTTCTACCACAGTGGCTACCAATTACACATCCCGCAACCGTTTCGTACAAATTTTCAATTTGTGGACTAACATTACTAATCATATTTCTAATATATTTAGCACCTTCATAAGCCATAGTATGAGTAATGAAAACAAATTCTTTATCTATTTTTTCAAAATCATTCAAGAACATCTTAGTCATACCAGCTTGAGCTCGAGTAATGCTACCAACAAATTTTGTTCCTACTTGCATTGCTTTTTCTCTAACTACAATCATTGGCTTAATGCGTAATACTTTTGAAAAGGCATATGAAACAGTGCTACATCTTCCACCTTTGTATAAATAATCTAATGTATCAATAACAAATTGAGCCTTAACACGAGGAACTATATTTTCTAATTCATTAGCTATTTGCATTGCGCTATATCCCATATCACGGAATTTTGTGGCCTTAAGTAATAATAAACCAATTCCTGTTGATAAGTTGCCACTATCTACAACAAATATACGATCAGGAGCTAATTCTTGCTTTACTAAACAAGCAATTTGATAAGTTGCGGACATCTTTGAACTTATACCAGTAAATACGATATCATATCCTTCATCAAGATATTTTTTGAAAAAAGCTGTCATTTCACCTTGTGATGGAGCACTTGTTTTAGGAAGTTTGCCCAATTTTTCCGCTTTATTATACAACTCTTCTAACGTTATATCTACGCCATCTTTGTAAGATTCTTCATCAAAACTTACATGTAATGGTATGGCATCTATATTATATTGTTCTAATAATTCTTTGCTTAAGTCGCAAGTACTATCAGATAAAATTGCTACTTTATTCATTTTTACTCCTTTAAAATACTATTTTATAGTTTGATCTTTTTCTACACGATCAACTAAAATATCTTTAAATAATATGCCAGTTGTTACTTGATCTGTACCTTTATAGAAAGGATAATCCTTATTATCAAAAAGATAATCAATTGTGGCAACAAGATATTCTTTATCCATTTCTAGTTTTACACCATCAATGTAAATTTCATCATTAATAGCATCTTTAGTAACATTTAAACTTGTTGTAAAAAGATTAATTAAAGTTTTTACATCTGAACCTTTCAATTTAACTGTCTTTAATGCATTATCAAATGGGGCAATTTCATATATTTTAGAAACAGTGATTTCTTCACCTTGTTTTATTGGGAATGCTTGTGCTCTAATACCACCAATATTGATGAATGCAATATCAGCATTTGCATAGTCTTTAAGCGCTGTAGCTGCCCATGATGCACCGTCATATCTAGTAACTTCTCTAGTAGCTACTCCGATAACTCTCTTGAAAACAGGTGTAGTTTCTTCAACAAGATTATCAACAATTTTTTCAATATTCTTTGACTTAGCACCAGTTTTATTGCTTTTGGTAACTGCTGTTCCGCCTTCTACTTTTTTAGTATCTTTATTTATTGATAACTCAATAACGCCATAGTATTTACCAGCACTACCGGTTTGAATATATGGAACATCAATACCATCTTTATCCTTGATTGTACCACTATAACGTGTATGTGTATGACCATTGATGATAGCATCTACTTTTGAATCACCTGTTAAAGCAGCGATACTTTCATTTGAGCCAGTTCCTTCATGACCTACAGCAATTACTACATCAACATTTTCTTCAGTACGTAATTTTTTAGCAACGTTTGCTACAGCAGTAGTTGGATAAGTAAATTGATAATTTTCTACCATTTTTACTGCGATATCTTCTTCAATTCCATAACCTATGTAACCAATGATTCCAATTTTTAAACCACCACGTTCAATTATTTGGTATTCTTTTACACCCTTAGGTAATTGGCCAGTTGATTTTTCGATTATATTGCAACCCAAGAATGGAAAATTAGCTTCACCGTTACTCTTATCACCATCTTGATATGCTTGCATTACTTCTAAGCCCCAATCAAATTCATGGTTTCCTAATGCCATAGCATCAAATTTCATTTCGTTCATTATATCAATGAATGTTTTACCATGGTCGTAATTTGAAATTGCAGTTCCTTGGAACATGTCACCTGCAGAAATAATAACTGTTGCTTCACTATTTTTAGTAACTTCCGCAAAGTTATTTGCAAGTCTTGCAATGCCATATTCCCCATTTGTTTCTTCTAATGCACCATGAAAGTCATTTATTGTTAAAATAGTAAGTTTTTCAACTACTTTATTAGTTTCAGTAGTTTGGCAACCTGCCATTACTATTCCAAAAACAAATAACATTATTATGCACGATAATCTTTTTAATAATTTCATATGATTTTACCTCTACTATATTGTTAATTATATCAAAAAAGCATAATATTTTTACTATTTATGCACTTTTATATTAGTTTTTAGCGTTTTATTTGCATATTTATCAAAATTGTAGTATAATATTAAGGCAATGTCGATGCACCCTTAGCTCAGTTGGTAGAGCAACTGACTCTTAATCAGTGGGTCTAGGGTTCGAGTCCCTAAGGGTGTACCATATTGAAAGCATAGGTTTGATACAATGAAAATAGGGTATCAAGCCTTTTTTCTTGCCTTTTATAGGCTTTTTAGGGCTTTTTTATCTAAAATAGGCATCATTTATCCTGGTTTCCACTAAAAACGAAACAGTGGGCCAGGATTTTTTGTTTATTTGGCATTTCTATAAAAAAACGATAGGTCGCAATAAAAAAACGATAGATCGCAATAAAAAAACGATAGCCCTATAAAAAAACGATAGGTCTAAGTAATCAATGATAAATATGCAAATCTATAGAAAATAAAAAAAGTTATATATACAAAGTATATATAGTATAAAAAAAGCAATGCGGGTTTTATACAACCCAAGAGCAGTACATTTGAAATATTTAAGTTTTAAGATATAATATAGATACTCAGAAAGGAGGCAGCTATGAAAAAAGAAGCAAAATCATTTATTAGAATTATTCAAAATCTAAAATATCCTGAATCTGATAAGGCTGAATTAGCTACTAAACTATTATTTTACGGCGTTGATGGTTCGTTGAAGAAAGCTAGCTCAAACGATACTGAAACTTATACTAATGATTATGGAACTATTTTTCTAAAGAATGAACATGTGATTAGAATAAAAAATGAATCAGGTGTTTTAGAATATGAGAAAGAATCCATCAACTTTAATTACGATTATCAAATTGTTATAAATGAATCTCCAGTGAATGTAGCATATATAGGGAATTAAAAATTAAAACATTAAATGAATATTAAATAATTGTTGTGATTTGATTTTGAAAGTAATTTATACACCAAAATGATATAATTTTAAAGAACTTGGAGGAAAATAACATGAAAAATAAATTTTTATGTATCGGATTAAGTCTTTTACTAGGAGTTACACTTTTAAGCGCTTGTAACAATAATTCTAAAAAAGTAGTCGACAAAGTTACTATAGAATTTGATGCTGACGTTTGGAAATCAAAAGATTATGTAGCTAGATATAATATGATTGATTCTTTATTTGAAAAAGAAGATTTTAATGATTTTAGATATACACTTCAAGATTTAACTAATTTATTAGGCGAACCAGACAAAACTGAAGCGCCTGTTTTAGAAACATATCCAACTCAATTTGGAGGGTATCAATATTATTATTGGGTTGATTCACAAAAATATTCAGGAAGACGTGAATGGATATTATTTAGCATCACTCAACAAGAAAAAGTTGGCGGATATAGCATAGATGCTTATGGTTATAATGATGATTTTAATGATGATGTATCAATTGAATTATCTGATGGTGTGGGGGAAAAAATACCACCAACAGGACAATTCAAATTAACAATCATTGATGAACGTGTTTACATTTATGATAAACCAGAACAACAATATTTCACTCCATTTACTGAAATTAAATTACATTCATATCCAATAATGGATGCTGATTTAGTAATGTATGTAGATGGCGAGTTTTATTCAAAACAAACAAGTATTGAAACAGATAATGGGTATATTTGGGAATATACTTTTACAATGCCTATTGACGAAGCCACATTAGAGTTTAAAGTTGAAGGTGGAATATAAGAGTTATTAATATTAAATAATCCTAGTGATTTGATATTGAAATTAAGTTAATACTAAAGTATTAAAGAAAGGATACAGAAAATGAGAGATATTAATTATATTTGGAATAAAATCTTGGAACATGCTGGAGAGACATTTTATACATCCAGAGGTCTAGAATTTACTTATGAAGTTTTAGATGATCATACAATCAGACCATATAGAGATGGCGAAACAAGGTGGGATTTATCTAAAAACTTATTTGAAAAAGCTCTTCAATTTTCAAGTTTCTCAGGCAAGGAATTTAATAATACAATTATTGGTTCATCTTATGTAAGAGGAATTTTAGAAGACAGAAGGATTAATTAGGAGGATTAATTATGGGGCTTTGTGATAAAGAATGTTGCGAAAAATGTAGTAGATTTAAAGAATGTGGCGGATGTGAATCATGTAACGGCCATCCATTAAAGGGATATTGTTTCTTTTATAAGTTAATAAAGGAAAAAGGATATGATGGTTATCTTATTTTGAAAAAAGAACTTATAGAAAAGATTAATAATTTAAAGATAGAGCATTTGCATATTGATGATCTTAATCTACTTCTTGGAAATTATATTAATTTAGAATATACGCTTGAAAATGGTTCTAAAATAAAATTATTAAATGACAATGATATATATCTAGGAAACCAAGTTGAACTACCTAATGATGAAAAATGTTATGGTATAGCAACTAACAGCAAAATTATTGTCATTAGCAAATATGGATGCAATGGTAGTAATCCAGAATTAATATTGTATAGAAAAATATAAAATCCTATATGTTTTTCAATATAAATAATATATGTGATTTGATATTGAAAACATCCCTTTCATAGGGGTGTGCAAAATACCTTTAGGGTGTGCAAAACGCTCTAGGAGTGTGCAAATTTTTGTCTAAGGGTGTGCAAGTAAAATGCAGGGGTGTGCAACCTTGTATTAAAACGGTTCATCTTTGCCATAAGAAAAGCAAAGGTTTGATACAAAAGTATTGAACCTT
>ULVN01110814.1_pt1 | contig 88069 bp, 66 predicted proteins | sample 1959491 | NCBI WGS metagenome assembly ULVN01 (sample SAMEA4835787, study PRJEB28245) | human gut metagenome | biome: gut microbiome; material: fecal sample | place: Denmark | collected 2008 | reverse complement strand
TGTTGTACGTTTACATAAAGACAGCAATGTTTTCAAGGGCTTTTTTTGTTGTATGTTATATAAAGACAGCAATGTTTTAAGGGCTCTTTTTTGATAGACTCGGCTCTTTGCCTTCTTCATCTAAGGAGAGGGTTGAATTCTGTCTGAATCCTTCTCTTACTCTGTGTAGTACTCTCTATTTCTCTCTAGGAGAGATATGTGTGATAATAAAAAAGTGCGGCATAATTGCCGCACTCCCTATGTGATGTTGAATCAGATGTTGAGCTTGTCTGCTATCTTTTTCACTTTCGATGTGTAGTTTCTGTCTTCTGCGTATCCTATCCGTTTAAGGAATGCATAGTAATCTCCGCCATTGTATTTATATTGCACATCATCAAGATAGGCTTTAACAGACTCTTCCCAGTTGTTGAAGGTATAGTAACTGCCGTCGCTTGGATGGCGGAGACCAAAGAGATTGTGGCTTTCCATGCAGAGTGTGCTGGAAAAATATCCTGTCTCTAATAGTGCTTGAGCTAAGACAATCTTCTTTTCCTTAACATTGTATTTCTCTAAAACGGAAAGTAAATTATCAATGTTGAGTTCTGCAAAGCCATGAAAGTCTTCATCCTCCATGCTGGATGGAAGATGCATCTCTGTTAATGTATCTGATTTCTGATCGTTTTTAGCTATACCAGGCATTGTGTCAGGCATGATTGTACTTTGCGACCAGGCTATGCTGAACGTGGTACTGAGTATTGCTGTAAATAGTAGTCTTTTTATATTTTTCTTGTCTTCCATATAATGATCAACGAATTATGTTTTTTATTATTGTTTTGTGTCTTTTCTTTTAACTCTATTTTATTTTCTCGTCTTTTTTGTGTAATTTTGTATCAATATCGTTTATTATAGGTTTGTTTCTCAATAGTATATGGTACAACGTTTTGCTAAGGTAAGTAGCGGTTCCCTTGATCAGGGTTGTATAGAGTCGGCTTATAGTTTCTTTCATCAGAAGTACCGGGTCTATGAGTATTCTCACAGTGACGGACAGAAAGATGATATAGAATATGCTATTTCCAGCTATGTGGAACAGATGAATCCTTCGCTCTATGAGTATCTCTCGGCTGGGCGAAAGGATTATCTGCTCTCTCATTCATCTTTCTCACATGATATGGAGGATGCTATAGATCAATTGGAGAAGATGTTGCCTTAGTGAGTGAAGCTTTCTATATATATAATAAGGTGTACGTGCCTTATTCTATATTCTGTATGCTGACACCATCCATCTTCTCCATGAACTGCATGATGCGAGTCTGATATTGCTCGCGCTTCACCTTGATCTCCATGGACACTTGATAGGCGATGCCCTTGGGATCGGTTTTTTTCTGCATTTCATAGGAGTCGATGTCGATGCCGGCATCTCTCATCTTATGCAAAACAACCTGAATGTTTTCTTGCTTGTCTGAGCTGAATGTCAGCAGAATGCTGCGTGTGGCAAAGCGGCTGGAAACAAAGTGGAGTGCTTCCAAACACATGAGTACCATGACTGTGGTAGCTGCGGCAAGGACAAACATACCTGCACCGCATGTGAGTCCAATGGCTGAGGTGACCCACAGTCCGGCGGCAGTTGTTAGTCCTTTGACAACATGCTTTTGAAAGATGATGATACCGGCACCTATGAATCCGATGCCCGGCACTACTTGGGAGGCGATACGGGAAGGATCGTAGGACAATTTTTGGGTTGTGTCGTTGATCATACTGTCGAAGCCATACATGGATAGTATCATGAACAAGGCACTTCCTAAGGCTACAAGGAAGTGGGTGCGGAAGCCGGCCTCTTTGGCTCTGTACTCCCGCTCCAAACCGATCACTCCACCTAAGACAGCTGCAATTGCTAATCGTAATATAAATTCCGGTGTCATGGTTGCTACGTATTTTTATGATATCGATGTCTCGCTTTTGTTTGGTCAGATACTGCATCCTGGCAGCATATCGGCAATACGCTTACCGTTGACCGTTTTCAGCACGATGCCTAATTCTTTTCTTGGCGGATTGAGCTGTACCCACTCTGGCACTTTATCACGGTTGATGATTTCAACGTAGTGGATATCGCTGAAATTGACGTCGCATAGAGTCTCACCATAGTCCTGCATGCTGTTTTCTTTTATTTTTGAGATGTCGTCGAAGCGCAGCCGCTTGTTGCCTTTTCCGTCGACAAAGCCGAGGATGAGTTCATCATCGTCATTAGCTATACTTGCATAGATGAGTTCTTTGCCGGAATAGCGTTTGAAGGTGCGGTCACAGTCTCGGTGAAGGAGCTTTTCCATGCTGGCTTTCACTACCCGGCCGTCACTGTAGACCATGATGAGCCATGATTTTTCTTCTTCTTCATGGATGGCCAACTCCAACCGGTAGTCTTCTGTACGGTAGTCGTCTTGATGAAGCAGTTTATACTCATCATTGTCGATGAAACATAGGTATGCAGTAGTAGGGAGGTAGTTCAACTCATAGTCATGTATGACATTATTTCTGAACCTGCTGGTTTGGATCTTGTCTTTGATTTTATTGGTGAATGGCGCAGGTGTCGTGGTCGTGCCTGCATTGATCTCTTGCGAGATGGGTGCTGGTGTGTTGATGATGTCAGGGCTTTCATCCTTAGTTTTCATTTGATGCTCAGAGGCCCACTTCTTGCGTCCGATGAGGAATGCTGTCAGATAGTCGCTGTTGACTCTTCTGGCAGATTTGCCCATGCGCTCGTAGTATTCACCTTTGAGAGCTATTGGGTCTGGGCTGGGCAAAATAGAGATAGCCAGCACATTGGCCTTTGTACCTTCATCCCAACGGGTCTTGATGTCGTGAGCAGCCTCTTGCCCAAGGTAGGTGGCCACCTGGTTATGGATATAATCTTCGTAGTGGTCGAGGCTTCCGTTGAATTTAGGATGTTTGAGGTCTTCTTCAACACCACTTTCTATGCCTTGGTCATTGACGCCGAGATATAGCGTACCACCGTCAGCGTTGAGGAAAGCACAGATCTCCTGAAGGATTTTGGTTGTTTGCACAGCCAAGTTCGACTGCATAGAGTTTTCCGGATAGACGATGGAGGTTTTGAATTCTGTGTGGTAGTCTTCCCGTCCATAGTCTTTCTTGTCGCTCTGGTTGTGTCTGAGCTTGAGGATAGAACGTATTTTCTCCCGTATCTCGTCGGCTTGAGAGATCAATCCGGCTTTCTTCACCGTGTTATGCGACATGACGAGGGCAGCCAGCATCTGCAATGTAGGATTCTCTCGTTTGCAGCTCATCTGGTAGAGTTCATCGTAGTGCTCATCATTATCGAGCCACGAGACGATGATCATCTGCTGGAAATCGTTGTAGAGATGCGAGTCTTGCTCAAAGCCTAAACTGTCGGCATTGTTGAGGATGGCCAGACTTTCTTTCGAAAAACTATTGTTGAGAGCGAAGTCGTTGAGAAGTTCCAGCAGGGAGAGACGTTTGCAGTAGTACTGTTCGCGCTCAGAATTGAGCATGCGTGCAAGTACACGACAGGTGGAGATATAGTTATAGGCCTTGATGTAATCATCCTCGAAACTGGCGTAGGTCTCAAAGATATACATCAATTCGGTGAGGTGATCGGCGTCCATTGTCGAGGTAAAATCTTCTGAATTCTCCTGCTCCTCTTCATTGATGAATACCTCGCCATGGGCAAGATTGACCATGAACTGATGGAAGGCAGCTCCCACGCTGAAGATCATATCGGGTACATCGGCTCGATAGGTGGCATTGATATAAGGTGGTCTGCCTTGAGTGGGCTTATACACTTCCACGACCTTACCCTTTGACAACACGCTGAGAGGAGTGCCAGGCTCCACATCCACGGACAGCGACAGACCATTGGTGGAGATCGCTGGCACGCGTTTGATTCCGGGCTGAGGATTGTTGAGTACACATTTCAAACGACTGTTGAAGTTAAGATGTTCGACACGGTAATCCTCCATGAAATCTATGCAGATCTCGTTCATCACGAAATGATACTCTCCGTCCTCAATACCATCTACAGCAGCTGGCAGGATGAGCGGGCTCCCATTGTGGTAAAAATCTTCCAACGATAGTTTCTTCCCAGGATAATAAGGTACAATATCTCTTGCAGCGTCGATATATCCCTTGATACCTTGCAGCTCTTCGTCGATGACTTCGCATTGGAAGAGAAGTTTGGACTCATCGTCGGATGGTATCTTCTGCTTGATGATAATCGACACCTCTTCGCCTGGCAAGAGTCTGGGCTTTTCCTTTTTCTTATTATGGTGTTTGCCGATAAAGAGTGATTTGTAGATGAAATCCCACAGTTGTTTGAAGTGTGGCAGAGTGTTGCTTTTGTTGCCTCGGAGGTCAGCGGAAGGCTTCTCGCTGAGTCTGATCGTAAAGGCGTGCCAAAGGTTTAGGCGGGTTGGCAGGGGGGTGTAGACATTCTCTGAGTTCACATCAGAGGCGGAGATAGAAATCTTGCCCTCTTTGATCAGCAGTTTTGCATTGTCTGTCATGTATTCCACGGGAGCAAGCGATGAGTCGATCGTATCGGAAACCTGGTTGGCAATGATGTTGGCAGTGAGTGTGGCGTCATCGGTGTTGACTACATAGGCCGCCTGATCACCGGAGTCTGAGACCAGGTTGTAGAGTGATTCTTCCAGCAGACTCTTGGGGTCAGCCACTCCCATCTTGCTGCAAAGACGATAGAGCAGACTGCGGTTGAGCACCACGTCGAAGAGATCACTACCGTCGTCTTCGGCCAAATTAAGCTGGAGAGCTAAGGCTTGTATCATCGTCTCGATCGTACCTTGACTGTTGAGACTGTCAGGAGTCTCATAGCTCTTGCGAATGTAGTATTCCAGCAAAGTGATCCATAGCTTACCAAAAGGAGCCCGCTTGGACAAGGCAAGATCATGCTTCCTGATGATGCTGATCATCCTTGGCATGCACTTCTGCATCAAACTGTCGTCTTGTAGAAAAATACAGAGCATTGTAAAGAAGCACTCGCGTGGGTGGAAGACATAGTTGCTGCATTCCAGTTTGTTGAGCGCTTGTTCGATATATTTTTCTCCTAATTGGTTTTTGACGAGGTCAAGAGCGTTGATGAAGAAAGATGTCTGCTCAATGAAGTCTGTGAAGCGGTGCTCAAGGATGTCTCTGGAAACAGCGTCACACATGTTGAGCAATTCAGACTGTTCGAGCACATGAAGCAGACAGTCCTTGAAGTCGATGAGATCTTGCCTGAGAAGATCTTTGTCGTGGTATTCGCTTGCCATATTGGCTATCCATTGATAACACGCATTGTCAAAGAGGTCTGGGTTGGTGCTTCCAAGGAGAAGTTCTCGCAATGAATTGCTGTTCCATTTTCTGTTGCCTAAAAGAGTGGACAGCTCATGATCTTTAATGGGGAAGTCATATTTGTGTGCCTGTAGGTTTTCTACCGGCTGTACATGCATATATCTTCCTTTAATCTTTTCTACTTGACAGATGACTCGTGGTGTGAGAGCAGGATTAGGGATACAACTTTTATCAAGTCGCGTTGTAAACCCATGCGATTCCTGAAGGATATAGAAGTTGTCGTGTGAGCGTTTGATGCTGAACTCTACCTTGTCGCCTTCATGATAGAATTGTCGGATGAGAGTTTCATAGTCTTGTCTAAGATGTATTCCACCGTTGAAAGACTCTTCAATAATGCAGGGAAGGGTATTTGGTACGGTGCTTCTTTTCTGATACAAGAGCATGGGCAGACGGTAGAGTTTGCCGTCATTTCCGTAGGTAACAATAAACTGATGTGAGTCTGGATCTGTCCTAACAACGTCGACAGTAATCCTTTGTTTTTCTTTCGTTTCCGGTAGAAGCATTTTTATTTTGATAAGTTACAGTTAAATATTCGATTTTACAAATGTACTAAAAATAAATGAATCTACTTCCGGTTTAAAGGTTTTTAGCAAATAACAAGGCCTTATTGACATAAATATATGCACAATAAGGCCTTCGTAACATTTGACTGTCAGTAGTGGTGATTTTATAACTTTGTTACTGGCGTTAAAAGCAGGCTGTTTTACGCCTCGCTTTTCTTCTTGCCGGTACGTGCCTCTACGACATTGACAACATAGTCACCGACACGCTCGCATTCGTTGATGATATCCATATACATCGTACCTATGGCATAGGTATATTTATGGTCATTGACATCAATGGTGTTTCTGCTGCGGAGCTGGTTGCGATAGTTGTTGATTTCGTTTTCGATGTTGAAGGAGCGGTTGATGTCGATATCTGTCTTGTGCTCTATGAGCGCATGCTCCATTTCTCCCATTGACTGGTCGGTGAGGGCGAACATCTGATGAAGATGCTCATACTGATCGGCGGTGAACTCTTCTTTTTCTGTATATTTCCTGTTGATGGTTCTTGCTATATGATAACAGGAGTCGCCGATGCTCTCAAGTTCGGATATTTCTCGCAGCATGGCGCGTACCTTGTCTTTGGTCTCGTCGCTGAGGTGCGCGTCACTGACCTGGTCGAGGTATTTGGCAATCTCTATCTCCATATTGTCGGCGATACTCTCATATTTCTCTATGCGGGAGAAGAGCTTGACAAAGTCGTTGGCATCCTTGGTGCTGAGCAATTCTCGCACCATGCGCAACATTCTTCTCATGCGCTCGGCAAAGGAGTGAATTTCTTTGGAAGCCTCCAGTACGGAGAGCTCAGGAGTCTTCATGATACCGGACTGGATGAAACGCAGGCGGAAATCTTCCTCGTCTTTGTTGCTTTTCGGTTTGATGATCCAACAGACGACTTTCTCTATCTGTGGGATGAAGCCTATGAGCAGAGCCGTGTTCGTCACATTGAAGCAGGTATGGAACGCTGCGAGCACGATGGGAAGGATAGCCGCTTTCTGCGCTTGCGTAAATCCGGCCCCCGTAGGATCATAGCCGACGAGATGGCACACGCCGTCGACAAAAGGATAGAACAGACACAGTACCCAAATGACGCCGAAGACATTGAAGACCAGATGTGCCATGGCCGCGCGCCGAGCCTGTGTGTTGGCTCCGAGGGCAGCGAGGTTGGCGGTAGCTGTTGTACCAATGTTCTCTCCCAAGACAAGGGCAATGCCAAAGTAGATAGGCAGCACACCGGAGGAACAGAGTAGGATGGTGATAGCCATTACGGCAGCCGAACTCTGTACGATGCATGTGATCAGTGTACCAATGAGCACGAATACAATAATGTTGGCGTGGCTGTGAGTATTAAAGGAAGAGAAGAATTGGATGGCTTGCGGGTTGTGTTCCAGGTCGAGTTCTTTACCGGCATTGCTCAGTAGGACAAGTGCAAAGAAAAGAAAGGCAATACCGAAGAGGAAGTCGCCGATGTAGCGGCGTCGCTTGGAATAGATGAGCATGATGCCCAGAAAGAATGCAGGAAAGACGACCATCGTCAGGTCAACGTTGAATCCCAGTGACATGATCCATGCGGTGAGCGTCGTTCCGATATTGGCACCCATGATCACCGAGATGGCTTGTGCCAAGGTGAGCAGTCCTGCATTGACAAAACTGACGGTCATCACCGTGGTGGCGGAAGAAGATTGCACGGCGCAAGTGATAAATACACCTGTGAGCATTCCTGTGAATCGGTTGGTTGTCATCGCGCCAAGGATGTGACGCAGTTGCGAGCCTGCCATTTTCTGCAGGGCTTCACTCATTACCTTCATGCCGTAGATCAGTAAGGCCAAGGAGCCTAATATCTTCATGAAGATAATCACATAGTCGCTTGTGTTCATAAATATATGTAATGTCTGTTACGATTATGCTACAAAGATATAAAAAAAATATGTCATGTAGAGCGAATGGCTTCCTTTTTTTAGCTTGTCGGGTTGCTTTTTTTTCTTAGAAAGAAAGGCTTTGAGACGGGGAAGAGAAGGATTAGTTAAATATTAATAATAGTTTTAGATTTTAGGTGGCGAAGTGTTGCTTTCTTGATAATAATTAGTAACTTTGCATCTACTTTAATGAAAAGTACTTGGTTCAGTAGCTCAGTTGGATTAGAGCAGCAGCCTTCTAAGCTGCGGGTCCCGGGTTCGAACCCCGGCTGAATCACATGAAGGGTTAAGCAACGAGCGTTGCTTAGCCCTTCATTCTTTTTAGGGATAGCCTCTGCAAAGCAGAGGCGAACAGAACGCAGCACTAATTGCTACAAGTTTTTTGGGGGCGTCCTTGTTTTGCCCGGCTTTTAGGAGCAAGGGGCAGCCTTGTCTTGCCCGGTTTTTAGGGACAGGGGCTACCTTGGTTCACCAGCCTTCCTACGTGCGGAACCTTACTTGGCTTTTCTGACTCTCAAAGACACTGCATCTTTTGCTTTCCAGGCTTTCAAGGCACTGAACCATTGGTCGGCACTGTGATAGCCTTGCTCCTCTTTGTCGCTACAGAAAGCGATGTAGTAGACGAGATGACCGCCGGGGATAGAGACGAGATAGCCGTCGTCGTACTGGGTATGAACGGTTTGGAGAATATTGGCTGGAGGAATGGAGATCGCCAAGCCTACGGTTTCCTTTTTATGTGTGAGCGTGTCCTTACCCGTGACGGGGTAGTCGGTGCCCCAGTTGGCAAGCAGGCCATGGCCGTTTGTCCAACTTTGTTGACCCTTGATATGCGTGATACCTATAAAATAAGGAGTGGCGCGTATCTGGTCGGTGAGGTTGAACCCTTTCGGTACGGAAACTCTCACGTCCACTTTACAGTCACGGTGTCCTGCGATCATCGTGTAGCGGGTAGTAAGTGTGCGCGGCTCGGCTTCTGGTGTCGGCTTCCAGTTCAAATCCGTGATTTCGACGATACTGCGAAGCGGTCCGTTCGCCACGACGCGCTGACGGCGGCTGTCGCAGTCTACGAAACCGACGGGCTGTTTGCCGTCCCAACCGTTGAGGGCTCCGACGCCTACGCCATCTCTCACAGCAAGTACATCGTCGCCGTAGCCAGCAGCCAGCTGTACTGAGTCGGGATAGAACTCTGTGTCGTGGAGTTCCAATTGCCTTTTGCGCTTACCATAGATGTCGACCGATTGTCGTGGACTGCAATAGAAGCGGTAAGCAGTGAGCTCACTCTCCAGTACAGCACCATGCTGATGAATGACAGGAAAGGGGTTAGTTCCCCGCAACGAAGCGAACTCGCTCAGATAGATGTCGTGTTTGTTCTTCGCCTTCACCTTGCCGTTGCGCAGAAGGATGTCGGCAAAGGTACGCTTGGTGTAGGTGTTGGGTATGGCCTTTCGCCACAGCGCAATGGTAGCTTTGCTTTGTCCTTTGTCCTTGATGTCAGCGAGGAAGAACAGATGATCAGCTCCTCCGTCACCATCCAAGTCGTCCATCTGTGAAGGTACCTCTTTCCCGTCTACAGTTACGCGGGCAGAGCGATAACCTTCTATACCAGTAATCTCCACGGGTGACTGCTGCAAAATCGTATAACCAGGATTTTGCAGTGTCACGGTCACAGTCTTGTCCTGCCCGACTGCTTGTAGCGAGAACAGGAGAGAGCCGACGAGCATCATGCTGCCTATGAAAGAATTAGAGGGGGAAAATCTCATATCAGTCATTATTATATTTAGAGCGTCACACCATTCTTGAAGATGGCAAAGCCATGGATTCCGTTACGCTCAGCTTTTACCTTTTTACCACTTGCCACATCGAGGACGGTTTGGATGAAGTCGGGCAAAAGGTCTGTGATACTCTTGTCTTCCACGATGCTGCCAGCGTTGAAGTCAATCCAGTTGCCTTTGCGCTTGTAGAGAGAAGTGTTGGTAGATACTTTCAAGGTCGGCACAGCGGTAGCGAATGGTGTACCACGCCCTGTTGTGAACAGCACGATGTGGCATCCGGCAGCAGCCAAAGCTGTTGCTGCGACGAGGTCGTTGCCCGGAGCAGAAAGCAGATGAAGGCCGTGACCTTGCAGTCGCTCACCATATCCGAGGACTCCATAAACGGGTGATGATCCCGACTTCTGTGTGCATCCCAATGCTTTGTCTTCCAGTGTAGAGATGCCGCCTGCCTTGTTTCCCGGTGAGGGATTCTCGCCCACGGGCTGACCGTGGCTGAGGAAGTAATGCTTGAAGTTGTTGATGAGATGTTTTGTATCATCAAGAACCTGCTCGTTGATGCAACGTTGCATGAGCAAAGTTTCAGCGCCGAACATCTCAGGAACCTCAGTGAGAACCGTGGTCCCCCCTTGCTCATTGCAGAGCCAGTCGCTGAAAACACCTACGAGAGGGTTGGCTGTAATACCTGAGAAGCCGTCGCTGCCGCCGCACTTCAGTCCTATGCGCAGTTCAGAAGCCGGAATAGCAGTTCGCTGATCGTTTCGTGCTTTGTCATAGAGCTCCATCAGCATCTCTGTGCCCGTCTCCACTTCGTTGCCTTCCACTTCTTGGCAGACGAGCAGTTTGATGCGGTCGTGGTCGTAGTCACCGAGCAACTTTACAAACTCGTGCGGTTGGTTATTCTCACATCCCAGTCCTACGATGAGCACGCCACCAGCATTTGGGTGAAGCACCAGATCGCGAAGGATATGGCGTGTGTTTTCATTATCTTCACCGAGTTGTGAACAACCGTAGTTATGCGGGAAAGCCACGATGGCATCTACGCCTTCACCATTATTTGTCTGTGCTTTTACCTCCTCTACGATATTCTGAGCGATGCCATTGACACAGCCCACCGTAGGGATCACCCACAGTTCGTTCCTTACACCGACGAGTCCGTTGGAGCGGCGATAACCTTGGAAGGAAGCATCGGGATGCGGTGTTGTTTTTTTCTGTGGCTGAATGTGGATGTTGTCGTAGTTCAGCTCACCACTGAGATTGGTCTTGATGTCGTGGTCATTGAGCAGAGCACCTTTTGCTATGTCGTGGATAGCGTGTCCGATAGGAAAGCCGTATTTTACGATCATCTCTCCCGTCTTGATGTCATGGAGAGCTATCTTGTGTCCGGGCACCACGTCAGTAACCAGTTTGAGTGTAGAGCCGTCGATGTCAACGATGTCGCCGGCCTTCAGTGTTTTGATGGCTACGGCGACATTGTCTGTAGGGTTGATTTTAATTGCTTGTTTCATCTTATCACTTGTTGAGAACTGTCTCAATGGTCTTTCTCATGCCCGACTCTTGTATCTGTTGTAGATAGGAAGCCAGCAAGTCAGTCAGTCCGGGGATGTCATTGAGGTTACCTTGCTCTTTCCAAATCAAGTCTTGCGCGCCGAGCACACCTTCAGCGATGGTACGACAATCGGCAGAAGCCCACAGTTGCTGGAGCAGTTCGAGGATTGCCGGATCGTCGTTGGGAGTGATTGCCGTGCCGTCCTCGCGAGTGCCACCTTTATAATAAGTGGTGATAGCAGCGAGTCCGAGCACGATGGCTTTGGGCAGTTCACCTTTCAACTCGGTATATTGCTTCAGGGCAGGCAGGTCACGCGTCTTGAACTTCGGGAAGCTGTTGAGCATGATGCTGGTCACCTGGTGGTCGATATAGGGATTCTTGAATCGCTGCAGCACGTCTTCGGCGAAGCGTGTGAGCTCGTCTTGTGGCAGCTCGAGCGTCGGCAGCAGTTCGTTGAACATGACCTGATGGATGAATTTCCCGACGAGTTCATCGTTGCAGGCATCTCTGACGATATTGATGCCGGAGAGGAAAGCCACAGGCGAGAGGACAGTATGCGGACCGTTGAGCAGCGTTGTCTTGCGCAGATGATAAGGAGCTTCGTTGTCGGTGAGTACTACGTTGAGACCTGCTTTGCGTGCCGGCCACTCCTCGTCGAGTTGCTCAATGGAGATATTCTTGTCGTGTTCGATGACCCAAAGGTGGAAGATCTCGCCTTGCACCATAGCAGCGTCCTTGTAGCCGATACGTTGCCACAGTTGTTGCTCGTCGTTGTGGGGGTAACCGTTGACGATGCGGTCGACAAGCGTGGTGCAGATTGGGCAGCAGCAGGCAATCCATTTGCGGAATCCCTCAGCGTCGTCGAGGTCATCGTGCCACAAGTCGATGTATTGGTTGATGCAATCTTTGAGGTGATGTCCGTTGCCGAAGATCAGCTCACAAGGCAGGATGATGAGTCCCTTCTTTGCGTCGCCGTGGAAACAAGAATAGCGGCGATAGAGCAGCTGCGTGAGTTTGGCGGGGTAGGAGGCAGGCGGTGTGTCACTCAGCTTGCACGTGTTGTCGAAGGCAATACCGGCCTCTGTGGTGTTGGAGATGACAAAGCGCATCTCGGGCTGCTCGGCCAGTGCCATGAACGCGTCGTACTGTGTATAGGGATTCAGTGCGCGGCTGACGCTGCTGATTCGTTGGCAGGTGTTTACTTGCTCGTTGCCTTTCAGTCCGAGCAGGTTGACATGGTAGAGGCAGTCCTGTGCACGTAATGTCTCGATATGGTTACGCTCGCGTGGTTGCACGATGACGACAGAACCGTTGAATGCCGTCTTGTCGTTCATTTCCTGGATCATCCAGTCCACAAACGCTCTGAGGAAGTTACCCTCACCAAACTGTATCACACGCTCCGGAGCTTCAGCTTTCGGAGCCGTGTGTCTGTTGAGAATATTGTTAGTCATAGATTCAGTATATATAATAAGGTGTAGTAAAAATGGGACCACCTATTTATATGAGGTGGTCCAATGTGTACTATATCAATAATGTGTACTATATCAGTAAGGAGTCGTTATGGTACGATCTTCTTATATTTCGGAACAAGAGTCTTCATGATCGACCAGGCGATGAGATAGGCCACCGCGCAGATACAGAACACGATCATGTATCCAGCAGGTTTCCCCTCGAAACCCAGGAAGGAGAACGAGCTGCCAGCTTTCTCGGCATAGTCGAAGAGAATACCAGAGCCTTGGTTGATCATATAGGAGCCGATGCCACCGGCCATGGTACCCACGCCCGTAATGGTAGCAACTGTTGACTTGGGGAACATGTCGCCGATAGTAGAGTAGAGGTTGGCCGACCATGCCTGATGTCCGGCACCGGCGATGCCGATGATGACAGCGGGGAAGATAGCACCATACTGTCCGAGTGGCTGAGCCAGCAGAGCCGTCAGAGGCATGAAGGCGAAGATGAGCATGGCCAGCATACGTCCGCCGTAAGGATCCATGCCACGCTTCTCCACAAACAACTTAGGCAGATAGCCACCGAAGATAGAGACCACCGTGACGATGAAATACAGGATAAAGATGAGCGTGGCGCCCTCTTTTGAGGCCGAAGGATAGTGGTAGACATCGCTAAAGTATGCAGGAGCCCAGAACAGGTAGAACCACCACACACCGTCGGTGAAGAATTTACCGGCGATAAACTCCCATGTCTGCCGATAGGTGAGACACTTGAGCAGTGGTATCGTCTTTTCTGCTTTCTCGTCAGCCTTTGCTTTGTCAGCCTCCTTCTCGTCGTCCTGATGGATATAGGCAAGTTCAGCGGCATTGACATGTTTCGACTTTTCGGGTTTCTCGTACCATTCCAACCAGAAAAACACCCAGATGAAGCCGAGTGCACCGATGATGATGAAGGCACTCTCCCATCCCCATGCCTTGGCGATGAAGGGGATGGTAGCCGGAGCAGCCAAGGCACCTACTGAGGCACCACTGTTGAAGATGGCAGTGGAGAGTGCACGGTCCTTTTTCGGGAAATATTCTGCCGTCACCTTGATGGCAGAGGGGAAGTTGCCCGACTCACCAATGGCCAGGATCATGCGGCAGCCCAAGAAGAGATATACAGAGATGGTAGAGATAGAGAGCGCAAGCGCGGAGCCTTGCTTCACGGCGTGGAGTGCCTCCACGCTGTCCAGTCCCTCGATCTCCATCGTCAGCCATCCGCATCCTGCATGGAGGCAGGCACCTGCAGACCAGATGATGATGGCGAGCAAATAGCCTTTTTTTGTTCCCAAGCGGTCAATGGCAGTACCTGCGAAGAGGCTCACCGCAGCATAGAACAGCGAGAACCATCCCGTGATCATACCATAGTCGCTATCAGTCCAGTGAAATTCCGGGGCGATGAAGTCCTTCCATGTCAGCGAGAGCACCTGACGGTCGAGATAGTTGACCGTGGTGGCGACGAAGAGGAGTGCACAGAGATACCATCTCCAGTTCGTCTTTACATTGTTTTTGATAGTACTTCCGTTCATGCGCGTTGCTTCTTAGCATTCTGAATGATGTCGATGCACTGCTTGCAGAGCTCGGTGATGGCGTTCCAGTCGCCCTTTGCAACTACCTCTTTTGGGAAGAGTTTCGACCCCATGCCCACACAGTAGGCACCGGCCTTGATCCATCCTTCGAGGTTCTCCTGTGTAGGAGCCACGCCGCCAGTGACCATGATCTTCGACCAGGGGCAGGGAGCCATGAGATCCTTGATGAAGCGTGGGCCATAGACATCGCCGGGGAACACCTTGGTCAGGTCGGCACCCAGTTCCTGAGCCTTGCCGATCTCGCTGACAGTAGCGCAGCCCGGGCAATAGGGGACGAGACGACGGTTGCATACCGGAGCCACGTCGGGGTTGAAGAGCGGACCTACAATGAAGTTCGCACCGAGCTGAATGTACAGTGCAGCGGTAGGAGCGTCGACGACAGTGCCGGCACCCAAGGCCAGCTCAGGGCATTCCTTGTCGGCCCATTTCACCAGTTCGCCGAATACTTCGTGTGCAAAGTCGCCACGGTTGGTGAACTCAAAAGCGCGCACGCCACCTTCGTAGCAAGCTTTGATCACTTTCTTAGCGACTTCCACGTCAGCGTTATAGTACACGGGCACCATACCGGTGGCTCCGATTTTCTGAAGAACTTGTATTTTGTCAAATTTAGCCATGATTGTAGTAATGATATCGGTTGATGGAAATGATAGGAAACCATCGTACGGGCAAACAATGAATTGTCCGTCCGATGGTATATTTTTTATTGTTTATCGCTGGACTCTACCGTTGGCGTTACCTGCGGCGAGGCTCTCCACCTCCTCTTTCGATACGAGGTTGAAGTCACCGTTGATGGTATGCTTCAGTGCAGAGGCTGCGACAGCAAACTCCAGGGCCTCGCCCTGAGTAGGCTTGGTGAGCAGTCCGTGGATGAGTCCGCCGGCGAAGGAATCACCACCGCCTACGCGGTCGATGATCGGCTCAATGTCGTAGTGACGGCTCTCATAGAATTCCTCACCATTATAGATGAGTGCTTTCCAACCGTTGTGCGTAGCGGAGTAAGACTCACGCAGTGTGGAGACGACATATTTAAATCCGAAGGTCTTTGCCATTTGTTCAAAGATCTTATGGTATCCGGCAGCGTCGGTCTTACCGCCTTCAATGTCAGCGTCGGGTTTGAATCCCAGACAGAGCATCGCATCCTCCTCATTGCCGATGCACACGTCGACATATTGCATGAGCGGGCGCATGATGGAGATAGCCTTTTCCGACGTCCAGAGTTTCTTGCGGAAGTTGAGGTCTACCGACACTGTCACGCCGTGGCGCTTGGCAGCTTCGCAGGCAGCCTTCACGATATCGGCGGCGTTGTCGCTGATAGCCGGCGTGATGCCTGACCAGTGGAACCACTGAGCACCCTCGAAGATCTCGTCGAAGTCAAACTCTTCAGGGCGTGCCTCAGCGATGGCAGAGTGTGCTCGGTCGTAGATGACCTTGCTGGGGCGCATGGAGGCTCCCGTCTCAGCGTAGTAGATGCCCACGCGCTCACCGCCACGTACGATGTGGCTTGTGCCGACACCATAGCGGCGCATGGCGTTGAGAGCCAGCTGTCCGATTTCGTGCTTAGGGAGTTTGGTGACAAAGTCGGCATCGTGGCCGTAGTTGGCGAGGCTGATGGCCACGTTGGCCTCACCACCTCCGGGGATCACACGGAAGTGATCACTCTGTATGAATCGGTCGTTGCCTTCTGGAGACAGGCGCAGCATGAGCTCGCCCAATGTTACTATTTTTGCCATATTCTCTTGATATTTGATAATTGCTAATATAATATATACGAATACAAAGAAGTGTTTGCGCAAGCCAAGCCTTCTTGTCTTCGCTTAGAAATTGAAGAAGTTCTTTGCATTGTAGTAGCTGATGTCCTCCACCATTTGATTGACGCGCTTCTCCTCAAAGCCGTCGTAAGGGATCTCGCCGTTCTCGATGTCGTTGCCGATGAGGTTGCAGAGAATTCGTCGGAAATATTCGTGGCGTGGATAGGAGAGGAATGAGCGTGAGTCGGTGAGCATACCGACGAATCGGCTTAGCAGTCCGAGCAACGACAGAGCGTTGAGTTGTTTGGTGATGCCATCCTTTTGGTCGAGGAACCACCATCCCGATCCCCATTGGATCTTGCCGGGCATCGAGCCGTCCTGGAAGTTTCCGAGCATGGTTGCCATGACCTCGTTGGCGGCCGGGTTGAGGTTGTAGAGTATTGTCTTGGTCAGATGTCCTTCCAAATCCAGTCGGTTGAGGAAAGCAGAGCAGCTCTTGGCTGTGTTGAACTCGCCGATGGAGTCGAAGCCAGTGTCGGGTCCGAGTTGGCGGAACATACGTGTGTTGTTGTTGCGGATGGCACCATAGTGGTATTGCTGCGCCCATCCGGCCTCGTAGTCCTGTACGGCGAAGACATAGAGCATAGCACTCTTGAACTTCAGCACCTCTTCGTGTGTGAGTTCCTTCCCGGCGTATACCTTATCAAAGATGTCGTTGATCTCCTTGTCTGTGTATTCTTCAGCATAGAACTCCTCGATGCCGTGGTCGGAGAGACGGCACCCCATTGTGCTGAAGAAATCGTGACGTTGTTGCAGAGCGTCCACGTAGTCCTGGAAGTTGCTGATGTTCTTTCCCGAAGCGGCAGAGAGTTTTTCCACATATTCTCGGAATGCCAGTGCGTTCTCCGGTGCCATGGCTTTGTCTGGTCTCCATGCCGGTAGCATGCGTGTCTTGAGCTGGCTTTTCGCCACAATGCTGTGATAGTGGAGGTCATCGATAGGATCGTCGGTGGTGCATACCGTTTCTACATGATATTTATCGAGCAGTCCCCACGGTGTGAGCGAAGGATCGTTGGCGAGTTTGTCGTTGCACTCGTCAAAGATCTCGCGTGCTGTCTCCGGGTTGAGGCGCTTGTTGATGCCGAAAGCCGTTTTCAGCTCCAGATGCGTCCAGTGGTAGAGCGGGTTGCGGAACGTGTAGGGCACTGTCTCTGCCCACTTCTCAAACTTCTCCCAGTCGCTGGTGTCTTTACCGGTGCAGTATTTCTCGGGTACGCCATTGCTGCGCATTGCACGCCACTTATAGTGATCGCCGCCGAGCCACACTTCCGTGATGGAGCGGAATCGTTTGTTCTCGGCAACTTGCTGAGGAACGAGATGACAGTGATAATCGATGATGGGCATCTTGGCAGCATGCTCGTGATAGAGTTTCTGTGCAGTTTCTGTCTGCAACAGAAAGTTCTCATCCATGAATTGTTTCATTTGCTTTTTGAGATTGGTTGATTGTTTCTGCAAAGATAATAAATAGTTTCTGAATAGCGGGTGGGATTTTTGTTCGTAAAGGTATAAAATCGTTCGAAATCCATTTTTTGTTGTATTCTTTGCGTCAATAGGTGGAAAATTATTATCTTTGCATAGCCATCATAGCTATCCTTATCTATATAACATGTTCAGAAAGTATTTTTTGATTTTAATCTTGCAGCTTGGCTGCATCTATGATATAATTGCCCAACCTTATTGCGATGTGCGTACGTTCTCGCTGCGTGATGGATTGGCCGCTAACGTCATTTCCGGCATCGGACAGACCGGTGACGGACTGATGTGGCTCGGCACGTGGAGTGGACTCTGCTATTACGATGGCTATCGCTTCACCACCTTCCGCAGTATGCCTGGGCTGGGCGACATGCTGACGAGCAACCGCATCTACACCCTCCATACCAATTATCGCAACGATGTGTGGGTGACCACCTACGACCGGCGGCTCTATCTCTTCGACACGGAGCGGTGTGCCTATGTCAACATCAACCGGCTCATTGCTTCCTCCGTCCGTCAGCCCGTACGTTTTCACCGTATCTTCTCTTTGTCCGACGGCCACACATGGGTTACCAGTGAGGGTGAGCCAAGGCTTACGCTCCGCATTACAGACGATCATGTGGAGTCGGTCGACGGCATTGCCATCTATCGCGGCTTGGACATCCGTCAGGCACTTGTCGACGGCTATGGCCATGAGTGGTTGCTTTCGGGCAAAGCCATTCTCAACGGCAAGGCACGAAAAGCCTGCGCTTTCCCCGCCATCCTCACGGAGCGGATAGGCTCCCGTACCTATTTCGTCAGTGCTCATGGCTGTGTCGTCTCTGTCGGCAAGGATGGCAAGACTTTCCAAAAACACTGCACGGACATGAAGGATCTTCATGTCAATGCCGTCTGCGCCTGGCGCGGCAACCTGCTGTTGGGTACTTCGCGCGGCTTGTTCGTGCTGGATCATCAGCGTCTGCGTGAGTTGCCTTTGCGCCATCCTGCGCTCACCTCCGCCGCCATCACCAAGATCTTTGTAGACCGTCGTGGGCGTATCTGGCTTTTCTCGTCCAACGATGGCGTAGCCATGCTTGACGGTGACCGATGTGAATGGCTGCAGTCCGAACCGCAGCAACCCTATCTTCGTACGACCAGCAGTGCGCCGTTTTTCCATGAAGACGAGTATGGCACCATCTGGGTGGTGCCCCGTGGCGGTACTTTCAGCTACTACGATGAGCGTCTTCACAGCCTCGTGGCCTATCCTTTACATAGCGGTGAGACGGCTGATGCCTGCATACCGCTGATCAAGAAATCGTTTGTCGACAACCAACACAACCTCTGGTTCTCGGGCGAACGCAATCTCTCGATGCTGCATTTTCGTCGGCATCGCGTGCGTCGGCTGCCGATGGTCGTCAACCAGGAGGTGCGTGCCCTGTGTCTTGACCGTGACGGCAACCTTTGGGCAGGCGACCGCGAGGGTTGTCTGGCCGTCTATGACCATGAAGGAAGACTGAAAGGCTATCTCACACCGTCGGGTGCACTTCAAAACTCTCCGACAGGTTTTGCCCACAGCGTCTATTCGATCAAGCAAGACAGCAAGGGGCGGATGTGGATCGGCACGAAGGGCGAGGGACTCTTTTGCTGGGACGGCAAAGCCATGAACCACTATGTCCACGATCAGCACGACCGTTGGAGTCTTAGCAATGACGACATCTACGACATCTTTGAGGACAGCAGCCACCGTCTATGGATCGCCACTTATGGCGGTGGCGTGAACTGTGTGGAACAACAAAAAGACGGCACGGTGCGCTTCATCAACGTCAACAACCTTTTCAGAAGCTATCCTCGCCTTGCTTTCCTCAAGGTGCGGCGTATTGCCGAGACACGTCGTGGCGAGATGGTAGTGGCTACCAATGGGGGACTGATTACGTTTTCGGGTAGATCCATGTCGCTGCAACGTCTCCGCTTCTTCACCACCTCACCCCGCAGTGGCGACGACCATTCGCTCTCCAGCGGCACCGTCTTGCAGGCTCTTCCCACCCACGACGGTCATGTCTTTGTCAACATCATGGGGGGCGGCGTACAGGAAGTCACCGACGACGGGCTGCTCCGTAACAATCTCCATCTGACGACGATAGCTTCTGTCACTGCCGACGAGGGGCTTGTACAGGCTATGGTTGAGGACCGTCATGGCAGCATCTGGCTTGTTCGAGAAACTACCATCGACAAATACGACCGTAAACACAACATCCTCTCCACATTCAGCGCGCAAGACATTGGCTATCCTGTGGAGTTCTCCGAGGCCAAGCCGCTTTGCCGACCCGATGACGGCAATCTGTTCATGGCGTGCAATGGCTGTGCCATTTCGTTTGCACCGGGCGACCTGCGCAACTCTTCTGTGGTGCCGCGCATTGCCTTTACCAGTGTGCGCTATCAGGGCGACGATCAGCCGCAAGCCATTCTTAACTCGTCCGTGTTGGAAGTGCCGAGCGACAAGCGCAGCCTGACCATTTATTTTTCTGCCCTTGACTATGCTGGTGCGAGCCGGGTCAAATATGCCTATCAGCTTGAGGGCGACGGCGACAAATGGAACTATGTCGACGACATGCACAGTGCTTCCTTCAACCGCATCCCCCACGGCCATCTGCGTCTCCTCGTCCGCTCCACCAATGCCAACGGCGTGTGGCAGAACAATACGCGGGCACTCGTCATCTATGCCCATCCCACCTTTTGGGAATCGTGGATGGGGTGGTGCTTCTATATCATCGTCGGTGGCGTCCTGGTCTTCCTTGCTTTCTATCTGATCAACCAGCGGCAACGCATGAAGATGCAAACCGAGATGGGACGTATGCGTGCCGAGTTCTTCACTCGCATAGGCCATCAGCTCCGTACCCCGCTGACGCTTATCGGAGGACCTGTCACCGAGGTGCTCAAGAGTGAGTCGCTATCAGAGCGTGGACATGGACTGCTCGATATGGTGCGACGCAATAGCCAGAGCATGCTCGCTCTTGTCGACAACATGCTGCACTTCGACCACGACTCCGACAACTACCTCGTCGACGACACCAACGCGCCGTTTGTGCTCTCTAATGCTGAGCAGAGTGCTGCTTCATACAACGTTGAGCCTGACCATGGACAGCGCACCACGCTTCTCGTCGTCGAGGACAATGCTGACTTGCGCCTTTTCCTCTCTACCATCCTCAGCCCCGACTATACGGTGCTCACTGCCGACAATGGCTTGCAGGGACTGGAGACGGCACGCAAGCAACTGCCCGACTTCATCATCTCAGACGTGATGATGCCTGTCATGGACGGACTGGCAATGGTGCATCAGCTCAAGCAGGACGCATCTACCAGCCACATCCCCATTATCATCCTCAGTGCCAAAGCCTCTATGCAAGACCGCCTGCAGGGTCTGCGTGAGGGCATTGACGACTATATCCCCAAGCCATTTTCGGCTACTTATCTCCGTGAGCGCGTGGCCAACATCATTGCCCGACGTCATAGTCTGCAACAAGAGGCACTCCAACAGCTCACCGACCCGGCCGTGGAAGAGCCGGCAGATGCTGAGCAGCAGAAACCCGGCAAAGCAGAGTCTACGCCCTACCGGTTGAGTGCTCCCGAGATTATCGATGCCGACAAGGTGATGATGGACAAGCTCATGGCATTCCTCGAGGCACGCATCAGCGACCCAACCCTGCGCATGGAGGACATGGCCGACGAGGTCAACCTCAGCCGTACTGCTTTCTACAGTAAGATGCGATCGATCGTGGGCATGCCGCCTGTGGAGTTTGTCCGGCACATCCGTTTGCAGCGTGCCGAGCTTTTGGTGGCCAAGAGCAAGGACAGCTTCTCACAGATCGCCTATGCCGTTGGATTCTCTGATCCTAAGTATTTCTCGAAATGCTTCCGTAAGGCTACGGGAATGACACCGTCGGAATACCGTCGCATGAAGCAGAAGCAGGAGGAAGCGTAAAAGGACAAGCCTCACCCCCATACCCCTCTCCAAAGGAGAGGGGAGTAAAATGCTGGTTAAACAATTCCAGCAGGTCCCAAATCATGGAAGATGGAAGCCGCATGTTACGAGGGTGTTATCTCCATCTTAACCGTCTTGGATGTAATTTGGCATAACGTTCCACGTCTTCGGCATAGCCTGTCTGAAGTGATCGGTAGACTGGTGTGAGGGACTCTATGTCGTGTGTGTCTGCATATTTTTCTAAAACATAGGCAAGAATAGCATGAATTCTTTCTAAAACATAGGCAAGAAAGGCTTAATTTCTTTCTAAAACATAGGCAAGAAAGGCATGTTTTCTTTCTAAAACATAGGCAAGAAGGGCTTGATTTCTTTCTAAAACATAGGCAACTACCCCCTCTTTCGTAGTGCTGGCTCCTCTTTTGCCTTCTGCTGCGCCTAAATTATCATCAAGTGTGTCTTGTTGATAAAACTGACAAAAAAACGGCCCTGAGAATGCGTTCTTTTGAAACAAAGTGTCCATTGCCCGGATTTTCGCAAAAATAGAGCTATTTTTCTTAACTTGTTGATTTATAACCATATACGCGAAATTATGTTTTGGAGCTACTATCAAAAAGGTACTTTGACGAGAAATTCTCTAGAGAATTTCTCGTCAAAGTACCTTTTTGATGTTGTCATCTCGGTTGTTTGATGCGGTCATCTCGGTTGTTTGACCTGGTCATCTCGGTTGTTTGATGCACTCATCTCACCTTTTTGATCAGTCGAGCTTGTTTTTTTCGTCTTTTGAAACCAGTTTTTTCTAAAATACACGTTGACTTTCTCTCTAGAATGCTCGCCCGCGGTGACAGACTTTTGTCAATACATTTCGGCTATCATGTAGGTTTTCACTCACAGTAGTGTCACAATCGGTTGCTGTTCGGAAGCCGCTGGATAGAGGTTGCAGAAAAAGTACCGGTACAGTCAGACAGAAAGTAAACTGCTTTAGTTGGCTCATGTCTCCTCCGCGGACAGGATACGATGATAGTGCTTGGCTTTTTTACAATCTGTTACTCGTGGGTGGTTTCTTCAGCAGCTTCACTGAATATCCGTCATATACACCAATGACAAAGCGGCCGTGGCATTCTGTTCCCGAGGGGACGGGAGCCCGAATGCACACGGCCGCTAATTGTTTCTGACAGAACGAAGGTCAAAGACCTATATGATCGTTCGTCAGTCTTTACTCATTACTTTTCTATTTCTGTACACCCACGCCGAGCTTGCTCACATCTTCGTTGCCAACAGTGAAGTCGCCCTTGGCAGCATCCTTGAACTTTGGATCAGCACCGTTCTTGCCGCTCGTATCACCATTCCAGTAGAGCTTGTTCTCGGGATCGCTGGCGGCGAACAGGTTGGCGTTGGCACAGCCGAAATAATAGTTGTTCTGGTAAGCTGGTGTTGATGTCGTGCTCTGATTGGTGTAGACAGCCTGGGTGTTGACGATGAGGTTGTTGGCCCAGGTGATCTGCTGACCGCCCTTCTTGCCGTTGAAGCGGATGTAGAGGAAGCGCTTGCCGCTGGTGGCGTTCATCACATTGTAGAAGGTGTTGTTCTTCACGGTGATGACAGGTACGGGGTTGCCATAGTTGCTGGCCTTGTCGTCGTAGCGGAAGAGGTCGCGCTCGTTGGCACAGTTGTATACCGTGTTGTTGACAAACGTGATGTCCTTGATATAGCTCTTGCGTACGTCGAAGAAGTCGCCACCGTCGCATCCGATACCATGGATCTTGTTGTTGCGGAAGACCACGTTGTCGATGATCGCCTGGTCGGTGTTGCCATAGAGCAGGCCCTTCTGGTCGCCAGCACCGATGATTTCGCAGTCCTCTACATCGAGCAGTTTGTAGTCACCTGCCGACTTATAGTCGAAGAACTGGTCGGTGGCTGCATTGTTTGTACCGTCCAATACGAGATTGCTCAGCGTGAGCGAAGCACCGGCCTGCAACTTAAATGTACCTTGAATCGTCGGTTTGGCGGTGGGATATATGCCCTTGATGGTGACAGAGTGCTCGATGACTGCTGAGCCAGCCTTGTCGGGTGTCTCAGAACCGGAGCTAATCATGTAGGTGCCGTTGTAGAGCGCGAATACCTGACCCTCAGTAGCGTTTTCGAGCATACCGCTGAAGTCGTCGGTAGAGCGCACGATGGTGGCACCGCTCAGGTCGGCGATTGTTGTGAATTTCTTGCTGCCGCGCTCCTTACCATTATTGTAGATCTTGGCCACATAGCTGGTTTCAGGTGTCAGTCCACTGATCTTCTTGCGTCCGGCAGCCTGCTCCTCAGCGGTCACCTCTTGTGTCAGCACGACGTTGCCGTCTTTGTCGAGGATGCTTGCGCTGTTGATGAGCGAGTCCTTAGGCCATTTGATGATGACATCCTTGTCGCCTACGTCTTCCAGTGCCATGCTCTGCATGATCTGCTGGGCATCGGAACGGAAGTAGACGGAAGTCCACTTTGAGTTGCGCGAGGCATCGCTGTTGTCTACAGCACGCACGCGGGCCGAGTATTTGGTGTCGTAGGTCAGTCCCTCCAGATTGAGCGAAACACCTTCAGTGGTGAAGGTCTTTGGTGTAGTGGCGAAGGCCAGGCTGTCGTCGGGATAGACTTCCACCTCATACGAGGTGGCACCGCTCACCGGTTGCCAACTGAGGTCAGCGGTGCTGGTCGATACATTCTTTGCCTCCAGTCCGATGGGGGAGAAGTTGCGGTCAAGGATGAGGCTAGTGATCTCGTCCATCGGGCCTGAGCATGCCGTCAGCCCCATGGTGGCGCTGACGAGCGATAAGGCGATGATATGATATGCTTTCATTGTTCAAATACGATTGAGAGTTAGAGTAAGAGAAGATTTAGTTGTTGAGCTGTCCGAGATTGCCGTCGTTGTTGAGCTTTCCGTTGCTGCCGTCGATAAATGTCTGCCAGATCGGCCACAGGCAGTGGGTTGACGGCGTGACGACGAAGAGACCGTTGATATAGTCGTCGGTGAGGATATTGGTGCCTGTGGCGGAATCTACAAACCAGTTCTTTGACGACCATTCGGCATCTTTCAGTTTGGCGATCACGTCGGGGTCGTCCTCGCCCTTGTTGAGGCCGTAGTATTTGATGGTGTTGGCATCGGTCGAGTTGTTGATATACACTTTGTCGGGCAGTCCGGCATAGCGTCCCTCGCGGTTGGCGAGCTGTTGTAGTTTGGTTTTCTCCATGTTCATGGCCTCGTCGATGATGCCCCAGCGGACGAGATCCATCTTGTGCAGCGACTCACCGGCGAACTCCAGCGCACGTTGCTCCTCGATACCTTTTTGGAATGCTTCCTTGCTGGCGCAGTAGGCAGCCTTGAGTTTGGCTACGGTGTCAGTGGGCAGTGCACGGTCGAGAATTGGTTTCATGTATTGCCATCCCTTGTCGGGACCGTTGAGCTGGTTCTCGCTCTCGGCAGCCATCAGGTAGACATCGGCCAGGCGCATGTATTGCCAGTTGACACCATCATCGTTGGTCGAGGTGACCGTACGTTTCATCCACTCATAGCGCAGCTTACCGAAGCACCACTTAGTGAGGCCGCGGAGCTGCACGTGTGACTTTCCTTCCACGAGCGTCTTGCTCCAGTCGTAGGGCACGCAGGTGATGTCGCGTCGTTTGTCCTTGGCGTTATAGTCGTAGTAGAGGGTGGGGGTAGGACCGTTGACGCCGCCCTGGGCCTGCTGGGTGTATTGGTCTTTGGCGTTGTGCTTGATGCCGAAGGTGTAGAGCACACGTCCGCGTCCGTCAGAGAACGGAATCTCCCAAAGGCTCTCGCCGCCTGCCGTGACATTGTCCTCACAGAGTTTGACAAAGTTCTCCTTGAACGTTCCGAGTTTGTTGCGACCCGAGTTGATGACGTCCTCGCACTCTTCCTTGGCGATAGCGTACATCTTCTCCGGTGCGAGTTCAGGATTCTTGCTGCGGCGGAAACCGTCGCCACGCAGGCCATAGCCACCAGCGACGAGGGCGATGCGGGCGCGCAGACCCTTGACAAAGCTCTTGCTCACGCGCTCGGTCGTCTTGGTGATGGCATTCTGGTTGGGCCAGTAGCAGTAGTCCTCTGCCTCTTTGAGGTCGCTGAGCAACTGGATGTAGATGCTGTCGCGGTTGGTGCGTGGCAGATAGACATTATTGGCGTTGTTGGGTTCGAAGCGTGCGGGCACGTCGCCCCAGGCCTTGGTCAGGTCGAGGTAGAGCACGGCACGCAGGGTGAGAGCCTCACCGAGGAGCTGCCGCATGTCGGCGTTGTGCTCGATGTCGCCATACTTGCGTATGCCCTGGATGGCAAGGTTGGCACGCTCGATGCCTTCGTAGAATTTGGCGTAGGCGTTGTTGTCGGTGTTCATCTGCGGATTGTTGGCCGGCGTGTCGTAGTTGTAGAGCGACTGTTTCTCATTGCTGGCGTCTTTTGCCGATGGTACAGTACCGGAGCTTGCCTCTATGTCGGTGTTCATGCCGTAGTAGGGCAGGAAGCGGCCGCGGTAGGAGTTGGTCTCGCCGAAGGAGACGCAGACCGACATCACCTCGCGCTCGGCCAGACCATAGACCGAGAAGGTAGACTGCTCGTTGAGCGATGATTGTGTGGGAGCATCCATGTCGCAGGACACAAGCGTGGCGGATGCCAACAGGAGGGATGCTATGGTAAGATGTATTTGTCTCATGATTGCGGGTAATTAGAAGTTAAGGTTCAAGCCGAAGACAAAGCTGCGGCTCTTGGGGTAAGCGGAATAGTCGACACTCGGGGTGAGGGTGGTCTTCTTCATCGTGTCGTTTTCGGGGTCGAAGCCACTGTAGCCGGTGATGCAGAACACGTTGTAGGCTGTGGCGTAGAAGCGCAGGCTGTTGATGCCCAGCTTGTTGGTGACAAACTTAGGCAGCGTGTAGCCCAGCGTGAGCGTGTTGAGGCGCAGGAAGCTCGCATCCTCGATGGCCCAGTCGGTGAGCACCATCTTGCTCATGTAGGGGCTCCACATGGTGGTGTTTTGGTTGAGCTGGGTGAGTCGTGCCGGGTCGTTGGTGATCAGTCCGGTCTCAGGGTCGAGGTTGGTCCATCGCTTTCCGCTCTCCATGATGTCGCAGAGGTTGCGGTAGATATACTTGCCGGAGGTGGTGTACTCAATTTTGTTGGCGTTGTACTCTTGGTTGCCGATCTCGAAGCTGAACTGAGCGCTGAGGTCGAATCCGTAGGCACGGGCGTTGATGCCGAAGCCGCCGTAGGCATCGGGAGCCACGTCGCCGATGATGTCATAGTCCTTGGCTGTGACCTTATGGTCGCCGTCGAGGTCTTTGAGCTTCATGCTGCCCGGACGTACCTTGCCGACAACGGCACTGGCATCGTCAACGCCCTCTTTGAGCGTCCACGTGTCTGTGGCAGCGTCGTAGCCACTGAAGTCGCTGACCTCGTAGCGTCCGGCATTGCGGTAGCCACGGATCTGGCCGACACGTCCGCCGACGGCGATGACATATTCCTTGTCGATCTCAGAGGAAGCCCAGCGGCTCTCCTGATAGAAGTTTTCCATGCCGAGCGACTTGATCTTGGTCTTGTTCAGTCCGATGTTGCCGTTGATGTCGAGTCCATAGTTGTGTTTGTTGATGGCATGCCAGGTGAAGGTGGCCTCGAAGCCGCGGTTCTGGGTCTTGCCGAGATTGCGATACTGATAGTCGTAACCGGTACCGGCCACAGGGAAGGCGATGAGCAGATCCTTGGTGGTGTTGCGGTAGTATTCAAACGTACCGTTGAGTTTTCCGCCGAAGAGCGTCCAGTCGAGTCCGATGTTGCGGGTGATGGTTGTCTCCCACTTCAGGTCAGGGTTGGCCATATAGTTGGAGGGTCGCAGCGGGTTGTTGAAGCCGTTGACCCAGGTACGCTGGCTGGAGCTGGCATCATAGGCACTGTACTCCTGAATGAGCTGTCCCGATGGGATGTTATTGTTGCCGGCAGTACCGTAGCTAAAACGCAGTTTCAAGTCGTCGAGCCACTTCTTTGTGCCTTTCATAAACGGTTCTGATGTGATACGCCAGGCCAGGGCAGCGGAGGGGAAGTAGCCCCAGCGGTTGTCCTTGCTGAACTTTGAGGAAGCATCAGCACGGAAGGTGAAGCTCACCAGGTACTTGTCCATAAAGCCATAGTTGGCACGGGTGAAGAACGAGAGCAGCTTGTCGTCGGGATTGTAGTAGTCGCTTGTGGCGGCTGCGGTACCTGTGCCGGAGAGTCTCCATGCCGTGTTGGCATCGTAGTCGACGGGGAAGCCTACGACCTGGTTGAGGTTTTCATGCTCCTTGGTGATGATATACTCGTGTCCGACGAGCCATGTCAGATTATGATTCTTGTTGTTGATGAGATCCTTGAAATCATAGTTGAGCGTGTTTGTATTGCGGAAACGGTGCCGGTCAGTGTTGTCGAGGGTGATGATAGGATGTCCCGTATACTCTTGGGAGGCATAGTTGCGCACCTGGTAGGAGGTCAGACCGAAGAAGCGCTGGTCGTACTGTGTATAGTAGTCATAGCCGAACTCGGTCTTTGCCGTAAGGTTCTTGATGAATTCCCAACCGAACGATCCGCTGAGGTTGAGGTTTTTGCGGTTTTTCTTGCGGTCGTTGTCGGCAGCAGAGGTGACGGGATCATAGAGGTTCATATCGTCGTCGTCGAACGAGGCGTTCTCTGTTGCGAGGCCCTTCAAGGGAATTGGAGGATAGATGACGGCGTCCTTGAGTCGCTTATCTGTGTCGTAAGATCCAGTAGCATCATTGGCACCACCACCACGGATGTCGGTGTTGCTGAAACGAGCCTGGAAGTCAAGCGTGGTGCGCTTGGTGGGCTTGGAGTTGAGTTTGAGCGAGAAGTTGTCACGCTTGAAGTTCGAGCCGACCATGATGGCCTTGTCGTTCATGTGGGCATAGCTGAAGGCATACTTGATGGATTCCGATCCTCCCGTGATGTTGAGGCTTTGGTTGAAGGTGTGGCCCACGCGTCCGTAGGCGATGTCCTGCCAGTCGTTGCCTTGTACGTTGTCGTAGAGGTCGAGATCCTGATAGTTGCCGAAGAGCGAGGTGAAGGATGAGATCTTCGACGGGTCGTTGTTGTTTTTCAGCAGTGCAAGCTCATATTGCCACCGTGCGTAGTCGCCGGGCTGGAGCACGTCCACCTTCTTTGCGATTTTCTTCCAGCTGTAGTATGCGTTGTAGCTCACGCTGACCTTTCCCTGCTTTCCTTTCTTTGTGGTGACGAGGATGACGCCGTTGGCACCACGGCTACCATAGATAGCTGTGGAGGAGGCATCCTTCAGCACGGTGATGTCCTCGATGTCGGTAGCGGGGATGTTGCTGATGTCGTCCACGGGGAAGCCGTCGACGATGAAGAGCGGGTCGTTGCTCTGCGTGATTGAGCCACCGCCGCGCACGCGGATCTTCACCGTGGCATCGGGTGAACCTTCGGAAGTAGACACCTGTACACCGGCAAGCTTACCGGTCAGGGCTTCTTCGGCACTGGCCACAGGCACCTCGACGAGCGACTTGTTGTCGACCGTAGCGACAGAGCCGGTGAGGTCTTTACGCTTCACCGAGCCATAGCCGATGACCACCACGTCGTTGAGGTTGTTGGCGTCGTCTTCCATCTTTATGGAGAGCGAAGAGCGGTTGCCGACAGTCACGGTCTGGGTTTTCATACCCACGTAACTGATCTTAAGCGTCTTCTTTCCACCTTTCATATCAATAGAGAACTTTCCGTCAAGGTCGGTGACGGTACCGTTGCCGGGCAAGCCAACTTCCTGCACAGTGGCGCCAATGATGGGTTCTCCCGACTTATCGGTGATCGTACCCTTGACGATTTGTGCATTGATGTCAGCGGCACAAACGAGCAGACCGGTGAGAAGCGCGGTCCGCATTTTGTTGAGATTGTAAGCCATACGATTGTCTTTAGTTATGTTTTTTTTCTTAGTTATCGGTTTCTAATGGTGTAGGTGACGATTCAAAATTACGGAAAATTTTGTTAACTGTGTCCTTTTCTTTTGGCTTTATTCACCTTTGGAACGATTTTCCCCCTCAAAAAGTACTATTTTCTCCGTTCACTGCGGTTTCGGGTCCTAATCCACCCATGTAGTTTGCGGCACGCACGGTCCACTTGCCTGTGGCGTGAGAGACGGAAAACGACGTGGCGGTGGTAATCGTTTGCAGGATGTTATTGTGGAAGACAGCGTAGGCAGAGGCTTGTGGAGTGGTCTTCCAGCTCAGTTTGCTTTTTGAGATTTGCAGTCCCGACACGGTAAGGCTTTCAGTCAGAGCCTTGGGATTCCATGTGGGGAACATGCGCTCGTAGCTGAAATTGGCAGCCTGATTGTCGCTCAGAATGGTGGAGTGGGGGCCATCGTAAGAGTTGATGCTGTGGCTGGCGGGAGACAGTATTTTACCGTCAGCACTTTGAGTGAGATATTCGCCAAGGATATAAGGGTTGGTGGCGTTCATGCCTTTTTCGATCCACCGCTCCGGCAGTATCGTAGTGGCAGCATGAGCATCGAGCACAGTGTGGAGGAAGACGCTGATGGGCTGGTTGCGCCATGTGCGTCCGTAGCACCAAGAGCCTTTGCCTTGTGACAAGTCGACGATGCGGCAATGGTCAAAGACATAGCCGAAAGAAGTCGTGGTAGACGGGGCTGTGATGATGCGATGACCGGTGCCGTCGGCATTGCGCGGCTCCAGACTCAACGTGGTATTGTCGAATCGGATGTCTCCGCCACCGCAGATGAAGTCTACGGTACCATGGATGTCGCAGTCGCGGAAATAGGCTTTCATCGCCGTGTTGCTGCTGTAGTAGGTATCCTGATGGGAGAGCATCCTCACCTTATTATATATAGTATGGTTGCCTGCGTCCTGCATGACAGCTGCGCGTCCGGCACGGCCTGCCTCGTAATACTCAAGGGCATTGTTGAGCGTGAGGTCCTGAAGATAGAGGCCGGAGCGGTTGTTGAGAAACATATCGGCCAGTCCCAGTCCTTCCTGCTCTGTTCGGGGGCGGGTGACGAGGATGGTAGAGTCCATGCTCTGACCGATGATCGAGAGACTGTCGGCGGGAAAGGTCTGTTCCGTCATGTTGCCAAAGTCATAAACGCCATTGGGCAGAAAGATTTTCACGCGCTGAGACTTATGCTCAGAAGTAGCGATTGTGTGGAAGATGTCAAGTACCGACTGAGCGTCGCCGGGTTTGGCAATGTAGTATCCTGCCGTCTTCTGAGACTCATGCAGTGCCTCCATCTCAAGGCTGGCCCAGATAAAGGGGCCTACGCCCTTGGCGTCGTTGTCGCGGATGGGCTCGCTGATGTAATAGTCGAAACTGCCGTCGCGCTTGTAGTTGGGCTTTTTCACGAGAGGGCCGGGACCGGGGCCCAAGCCGCTGACAGCGCAGCAACGAGTGAGAGAGATCGTCTTGTCGTCGTTGACACGGATGAAGTGTCGCAGGATGCCCTCGTAAGCTTTGATGCCGGCTGAGAGGTAGTTGACCGCCCGGCCGTCCACGTTGGCACTCTTCGGAAGGTTGCCGGTGCGCACGCCTTTCAGCAATACGTAGGCGAACATGCAGGAGGCGGTGGACTCAAGATAGTTGCGGGGGTCGTTGACATCCATGACGTCGTACCACACGCCGCTTTTCCCGTCCTGATATTTCACCACGGCAGTCATCACCCTTTGGAGCAGTTGCTGCAACTCAGCGCGGCGGGCATAGTCCTCGGGCAACACGTCGAGCACTTCGGTGATGGCCATGGCATACCATCCAAGAGCCCGTGCCCAAGTGTGCTGGCTCTGTCCTGTGGTTTTGTCGGCCCAAAACACGCTGTGGGTCTCGTCCCAGGCGTGTTTCCAAAGTCCTGTGGCGGTATCGAAGGTACGCCGGTCGGTGGTCGTGATCTGCTTCACGGCATCGTCGTAGACTTTGCGGGCCTGACGCGGCGAGAGGTGATTCTTGGCATAGAGACAGCGGAAGGGAAGTCCCATAAAGATGCCGTCGAGCCATACCTGACGGGCATAGATGGCCTTGTGCCAATATACGCCGTCAGTGGTACGCGGCTGCTTGTTGAGCTGATCAAAGAATATTTTGAGAGCTTGGTCTCTGCCTTGGCGTGCAGCGTTAGCGGCTGTCGTGCTTGGCTTTTCCTTGTCGAGCTGCTGCATTCGCTCGACGAGTTTGGCAGGCCGCACGTTGTCGAGGTTATAGTCTTTTTGGCTGTAGCCGGTGACCTTACCGTCATCTGCAATCATGTGCCGCAGATAGGCTTCGAGATATTTTCGGATGGTGTCACCGCCATGACGGAGATAGGTGTCGAGTATGCCTTCGAGCTCAATGCCTACAGCATAGTCCCATTTGGGCTTCTTGGCGAAGTCGAGCAGCCAGGGCTGTGGGTTGCGCAGCATCTCGGAGTAGGTCATCCACTCGGCATAGGACGAGTAAGGATTGGCAGTGTCGTTTGGTACGAGATTGCCGTTGATGTATAGGTTGTCATAGACCATGTTGCTGGTCTGACCTGTGACGGAGACGGGCTTCTTCTTCACACCATTGAAACGGCAGTTGCGTACGGTGATATCCTGCACGTTGACGGTGGTGTCGAGTCCGATGACAAGGATGCCGTAGTCGCTTCTGTCGCAGGTCACGTTTTCCATCGTCACGTTGCGCACTAAAGGATTGAAGCCTCGATAGCAAGCCTCACGGGGCTCATAGTCGAGGTTGATCTTCAGCACAGCCTCACTGCACTGTCCTACCTTGATGTTGCGCATGTTGATGTTCTCAATGACGCCGCCTCGGCAATTGTTGGTCTTGATGCGCAGTACGCGCTCGAGATTGGGCGAGTCCATCATACAGTCCTCGGCGAAGACATTCTGACAGCCTCCGGAAATCTCAGATCCGATGACAACGGCCCCATGTCCGTCCTCCATCTTGCAGTTGCGGATGATGATGTTTCGGGAGGGTTTTTGCCAAAGACGGCCGTCGTTGTTGCGTCCGCTCTTGATGGCGATGCAGTCGTCACCGGTGTGGAACGAGCAGTTTTTGATGATAACGTTCTCGCAGGCTTCAGGATCGCAGCCGTCGCCGTTGGGACCTTCGTTCCATATCTTCACATTGTCGACGGTGATGCTTTTTGACAGCAGAGGATGGATGACCCAGAAAGGGGAGTTGATCAGTCGCACGCCCTTGATGAGCACGCGCTCGCACTGCATGACGTTGATGAGCTGTGGACGCAGGCCTTGGCCGCGTCCGAAACGTCGTTTGTCAGGATCCACGCCCTCCTCTGCCATCTTCTGCAGGCGGTCGCGGGAGCCCAGATTCTGTGCTTCTTTGGTTATGCCGGCCTTGTAGCCATAGTGCTTTTTACCGCACATAGCCCACCACGTGGCGTTGCTGCCTCCTCCGTCTATGGTACCTTCACCAGTGATGGCGATGTCGGTGGCCTCACGGGCATAGATACAAGGACTGTAGTTCCAACACTCCAGTCCCTCCCAGCTCGTCTTGACGAGGGGATAGAGCTTGGTGTCGAAGACAAAACTGAGCGTGGCATCTTTGCTGACGACAAGGTTGACGTGGCTCAACAGACGCAGGGCACCGGTGTGCCACGTGCCTGCGGGGATAACGACACGTCCACCGCCGCTCTTCGCCATCTCAGCGATGGCACGGTTGATGGCTTTTTGATTTTTTGCTGCACTGGCCTTCGGGCTGGCACCATAGCGGGTGACGAGCACTTCACGGTCGGGCTGCTGGGGTAGGACGGTGGCACTCTCGATGCGCTTCACGGCTTCGTAGTCCCAGGCTGAGGCCTGCTCAGACCAAAGAGCTAAGAGCAGGAAGCTGAGTAGCAACTTCACCGTCGTCTGTAATGAATTCAGGAGTCTTTGCGTCATTTATATTTGTTGGATTGATTAGTATTGGCTTTTAGTTGACAGGTTCAAAATTAAGAAAATAATTTCATTCCCTTTCGTTACTGCCACACCTTTTTAGGCTCATTGGAAGAATCTACCCCCATTTACATACGATTTTACACGATGACAGCCAGAGAAGTCTTTTGCGATGTAGATGTCTGCGATGTCGATTTATATACGATTTTACACGATGACAGCCGGGTGATAGCTGATAGATTGTTTCGGAAAAAAAGAAGCCATTGCTCACTCCTTCGGTGAGCAATGGCTTGATGGCATAGATACCGATCAAATAATTACAGTCCTCTCATCTTCAACAAAGCTTGGGCGTCGGGCTGCTGCAGTCCTGTGAAGCTTGAGAAAGCCTTCATCAGGTCCACGGTGTAACCGCGGCTGAGGATCTTATCGCGGAACTCGTCGCCGGTGGTGCGCTTGAGAGCTCCCTTCTGTTTGAATGTCATGGCAATGTTGTCTGCCAGGACTTCGGTCCACAGATAGCTGTAGTAGCCGGCTGCGTAGCCACCACCCCAGACATGATTGAAATAAGACGTGAAGTAGCGGGGAGGAATCTGAGAGTCGAGGAGTCCCACCTTGTTCAGTGCTTCTTTCTCAAAGGTAGTAGCCTGGGCTGCCGTGGGGATGGCACTCGACGGCAGCATGGCCCATGCCATATCGGCACATGTGGCTGCCAAGTTCTCTCCCAAGGCATAGCAAGGCTGGAAGTTGATGGACTCCATCATCTTTTCTTTCAATGCTTCGGGCATATGCTCACCTCGGCTGTTGATGGCATAGTGGTTGAAGATCTCGGGGATGGAGGCAAAGCTCTCATTGAACTGTGACGGCATCTCCACGAAGTCGCGGGGTACGGCAGTACCGCTGAGCGTGTTGTACTGGCAGTTGGAAAGAATGCCGTGCAGGGCATGGCCGAACTCATGGAACATGGTGGTTACCTCATCCCACGTCAGATAAGAAGGCTGTCCTTCGGGTGCTTGAGCAAAGTTGCACACATTATATATAATAGGTAACTGATTCCACGCTTTGCTCTGCTTGGCAAAGGAACTCATCCAGGCACCGCCACGCTTGGTGGGACGGCGGAAGTAGTCGCTGTAGAACAGGGCGATGGGCTTGCCTGTGCTGTCGGAGACCTCAAAGACCTTCATGTCGGCATGATAGGTGGGAAGGTCTTTACGCTCCTTGAAGTTTAAGCCGTAGACACGGTGGGCGGCGTAAAAGACACCGTTGACCTGCACGCTGTCGATATTGAAATAAGGTTTCACCTCATCCTCAGACAGGTTGAGTTGTGCCTTCTTCATCTTGGCAGAATAGTAGAACCGGTCGTAGGGCTGGAGCTGGAAGTCCGGCCCCATGGTCTGACGGGCGTACGCCTCGATGGCGGCTGTCTCTTTATCGGCATTGGGACGGTAAGCTTTGATGAGGTTGTTCAGGAAGGTATAGACGTTTTCCGGAGTTTTGGCCATCGTCTTCTCCAATGAGTAAGCAGCATAATTGGGATAGCCCATGATCTCGCCCTTTTCTGCTCTGAGTTTTGCCATCTCTACGACGATGGGCAGTGTGTTGTATTTTCCTGTGCCGTCGCTGCGATGGACGGAGGCCTCATAGACGCGTCGTCTCAGATCGCGGTTGTCGAGGTTGGTGAGGATGGGTTGCTGCGTCGTGTTGATGATGACGATGGCATAAGGAGCTTTGGCGCCACGGCTCTGTGCGTCTTTCTCGCATTGGGCGATGTCAGCGTCGCTGAGGCCGGCGAGTTCCTCTTTGCTGTTGACCCAGACGACAGCGTTGTTGGTAGCCTCTTGCAACTGTGTGCCCCATTGCTGTTGCAGATCGGAGATGCGCTTGTTGATCTGCTCGACGCGGGCTTTCTTCTCTTTTGAGAGTAGTGCGCCGTTGCGGACAAAGCCCTTGTAGATCTCCTCCAAAAGTCGTTGGTCCTCACCCTTGAGTTTGGAGAACTCATGGTCGTAGACATATTTCACCCGGCGGAAGAGTTTCTCGTTGAATGAGATGTCATTGTCCAGTTGGGTAAGCTGAGGCATGATGGCTTTCTCTGTCGCTGCAATCTCGGGTGTCTTGTCAGCCTCGTCGACACAGAAGAAGATGCTGGAGACGCGGTCTAAAAGCTTACCACTGTTCTCGTATGCAAGTATCGTGTTGCGGAAAGTCGGTGTCTGCTTGCTCTCAGCAATGGCATTGATGGCTTTGCGTTGCTGCGCAATGGCGGCCTCCAAAGCAGGCAGATAGTCGCTGGCCTTGATGCGGTTGAAGTCCGGAGCACCATAGGACAGTGTGCTGGGAATGAGCAGCGGATTGGTTGTCGTGGCTGTGGCGGACGGCGTTTGCGCCATGGACAGCATGACAGATGACGACAATCCTACTGTCAGAAGTGTTTTCTTAATTTTTGTGTTCATAGTCAACTCATTATTATATATAGTATGTTTCTCTGTATGACAACGATGGTAACATTTGTGGCAGGCGGTGTGGCGTGCCTTGGGTCAAAGTTACTAAATAATTTCCAAATCGTTTGATAAAATGCAAGAAAGATTAAAACGTGGGCTTCTTTTCTTTTTCTTGGCATATCGTTTGCAATAAAAGATAGTGAAAGCTCAGAAGAAGAGGAGAAGAGATCTCATCATTTTTGAGTATTGCAAGGAAGTGTGGAAAGCATTACCTTTGCATTCGGAACAACTTTAAACAACAAGATTATGGTAATCGAAAAAGTACATGCAAGAGAAATTTTGGATTCACGTGGCAATCCAACAGTGGAAGTAGAGGTCACTCTTGATAATGGTGTGATGGGACGTGCCAGCGTACCTTCAGGTGCATCTACCGGTGAGAATGAGGCTTTGGAGCTTCGCGACGGTGACAAGAACCGCTTTGGCGGCAAAGGTGTCTTGAAGGCTGTAGCAAATGTCAACGACGTGATCGCTCCTGCGTTGAAGGGCGACAATGTGCTTGACCAGCGTGCTATTGACTATAAGATGCTGGCTTTGGATGGCACGCCGACAAAGAGCAAACTTGGTGCTAATGCTATCTTAGGCGTTTCACTGGCTGTGGCTCACACAGCTGCCAAGGCATTGGGACTGCCCTTGTATCGCTATATCGGTGGCTGCAACACCTACGTGATGCCTGTGCCAATGATGAACATCATCAATGGTGGCGCTCACTCCGACGCTCCAATCGCCTTCCAGGAGTTTATGATTCGCCCTGTTGGTGCTGCTTCGGAGAAAGAGGCTATCCGCATGGGCAGTGAGGTCTTCCATCAGTTGCAGAAGAACCTGAAGAAGCGCGGACTGTCCACAGCTGTAGGCGACGAGGGTGGCTTCGCTCCAAAACTCGACGGTATCGAGGACGCATTGCAGAGCATTGTCGACGCTGTGAAGGATGCCGGTTATGAGCCGGGCAAGGATGTGACTATCGCCATGGACTGCGCTGCCAGTGAGTTTGCCACTCAGCGTGATGGGAAGTGGTATTACAACTATAAGCAACTGAGCAACGGTATGCCTAAGGATCCTAATGGCAAGGAACTCAACGATGAGCAGCAGATCGCTTATCTGGAAGAGCTTGTCAACAAGTATCCTATCGACTCTATCGAGGATGGCCTCGACGAGAATGACTGGGAAGGCTGGGTGAAACTGACCAACGCCCTGGGCAAGAAGGTGCAACTCGTCGGTGATGATCTCTTCGTCACCAATACGAAGTTCCTGGAGAAGGGTATCACGATGGGAGCAGGCAATGCTATTCTCATCAAGGTCAACCAGATCGGTTCACTCACCGAGACTTTAGAGGCCATCGAGATGGCTCATCGTCATGGCTACAACACCGTGACAAGTCACCGTAGCGGTGAGACGGAGGACACCACGATCGCTGATATCGCTGTGGCTACCAACTCCGGACAGATCAAGACAGGCAGCATGAGCCGTACTGACCGCATGGCAAAGTACAACCAGCTGATCCGTATCGAGGAAGAGCTTGGTGACCGTGCTGTATATGGCTACAAGAAGCTGAAATAAAATTCGTTTTTCCGAAAGCTTTGGGTTGTGACCAGGGCTGGGGGAAGTTACAATGAAATCCATAAAGAACGAGGGAGCAGAACGCATCGTGCGTCTGCTCCCTCGTTGGTTTAGGATGGAGTGGGGAACAAGGAAGTCTGTTCTTTCACTGTATGGTCATCAAAACAGTTCCTGGCAGCCCGAGAGGAGTTTGTCCATTTTCTAAGACTCTCAAATATCGGCCTGTCTCACCATCGGTTATCCTTGCTTTTGAAACTCGGTTGGAGTCATGCCCGTTTCTTCTTTGAAGCATTTCGTGAAATACTTGGGATTGGAAACCCCAAGGCGTAGGCTATCTGCGATATGGACAACTCGTGCAGCTTCAACATCTCTTGGGCGCGGTGCATCTTAACGTTCCGCATAAAATCCTGGGGCGACATGCCGGAAATACCCTTCACCTTGCGGTAGAGCGTAGACCGCGACATGAGCAAGTCTTGAGACAATTGGTCCAACCCATAATCCGTGTCGTCGATGTGCTTGTCTATCAGAGCCATCAGTTCGGCAACAAACGGTTCTTCGGTGGCTTTTCCGGTGTTGTCTGCCGCTCCCTCAACGAGCGCGTCAACGCGTTTCTGGCTGTGGTAGTATCTCAGGGCTGATTGGTTGGTGTGGGAGATGATAGCCCTGACGATGAGAAACAGCCCTAAGCATGCTAAAACGATGTAGGCTGTAAATGCTGCCTTCGTCTCGTACCATGCCGGCTTCCTGACAATCGTTGCCAGGTCGAACGGTTGGCTATAACTGCCGTCAGCCTGCTGGTATCTTACCAAAAAACGATGCTTCCCGCGAGGAAGTGAGCTATAGAAAGCGGTAAAGTCTTCAGCCTTGACGGTATTCCACGAATCGTCGACACCTTCAAGAAGATATTGTACTGTGCTTGAGGCTGTGGGTGCGTAGACAAGTGGCGAAAAACGAACAGCAATGTTACGGCTGTGGGAGCCCAGCACAATGAAGTCTTTTCGTGTGTCGTCATCGGGATTGTCGAAAATCGCACTTGAATCTCCCACTATCACATCGGTCAGTGTAAAGTGGTATCCTTTGGGTAATGGTATGCAGGAGGAACTGTGTGCTACTTGAACCACACCGCCATGGCCGGCAGCAAAGATGGAGCCCTTTTCATCTGTGCAGATAGCCCTGCCACGAAAGGCCATAACGCTGATGTTGCCGGTGTTGGCGGAGTAAATGTTTTGCTGACCAGTGTTGATGTCTATGCTGCGTAGGCGCTTGTTGGTCATGACCCACATCTTGTCGCCGCTGGGTTGCAAAGTCAGAAACACGCCGTATGAATCGGAACCACCGCCTACGGTGACGAATTTGTGCTTTGAACGGTTGCTCCTTACAAGCCGGTTGAGCGACGTCGCCATCCACAATGCGCCATTGGCATCTGCACAGAGGCTGACAACAGACTCGTCGGCGGCAAGCATGGGGATGGCGATTCGTCCGGCTATCTGGATGTTGCTGCCGTCAAAGGCTAGGCGGTAAAGGTTATGGCCCACGGCAGCCCAAACGTTTCCGTTGGGTTCTATGGTAATCGCGTCTGGTGATTGTACCACGCCCGTAGCAGCTGATATTGTGGTGGCATTCTGCCGACGGACGTATAGATTCGGTGTGGTAAGAATCCAAAGGTTGCCCCGATGGTCTTCATAAAAGTCTTTGATGGTTCCGGGATTATTTAGCAAGTTGCTAAGGTCTATTTTCTGCGCAATATGCGGCGTACCCTTTGAGGTGGTAATCTCTAACAATCTGCTGCCGAATCGGGTGCAGGCCCACAGATTGCCATTGCGTGAGCGTTTCAGTAGTGATACTTCTCCTATTCCAAGTCGTCCCAAAGGCTCCGTCTGTCCCGTTTGCATATTGTAGCGTAGTAGGCCATATCTGTCCTGCCCTATCCATAGCGAGCCGCTGAAGGCGGCAAGCGATGTGATGTTGGGGTCATGGTGGAGAAGACGGCTGATGTCTTGAAGAGGATAGTTGACAATGCCCGAATTGTAGAAGGAAATGATGTAGCCCATGTCGTAAGAGCCAAGCCAGAGATTGCCCTCACGGTCTTTGATGATCTTGGTAAACATCTTGTAAGGTTCAATGATGTGGGAGATGTCCACGGGTACAAGTTTTCCTCCTGCGTAGCGCATAGCGTGCAATTCGTTGTAGGAAAGAAGCCACAGATAGCCAAAGGCATCATCTTGTGCCATACTGTAGATGATGGGATCGTCATTATTGGTGCCCGTAACCTTAAGTGGCTGCCGGATGTAGCACGCCGACGAATTTGTGTGTGGATTGAAAAGATATAGCCCCCCGCCCCATGTGCCAATCCAGTAGTGTCCCTGCTTGTCCTGCAACATCGTGTATGGTGTAGTGTTGTTTGGCATGTCCGGGTATCTTGAAAAGTGATTTCTGTGGCGGTCGAAAAGGAAAAGGCCTTTCTGCGACATTACCCACAAACGATGAGCGTGGTCAATGTAAAACTGATGAAAACCGTCATCGCTGCCACCGGTGTATAGTTGGTATCCGGCAATACGGCCGCCATCGGCAGAGTAACGGAATATATGATTGCCGCTGCCTATCCAGACCTCATCGGTAGAGTGGTCCACGGCCACGTCGTCGATAGGGCGGTTGTTTATATGGTGGTCTTTAAACTTGTGGGTGCGATAGGTAAACTTGTCGTAGATGGTGACTCCCTTGGCAGTACCTACCCATAGGTAGCGCTTGGTGTCATCCATATAGGTGATGCCGTTGTTCGTGAGGAGTTTAGGGCGGGAATAGTCCCGGCGGAATGTGCGCAGGTTATAGCCGTCATAACGAACCAAGGCGGACGTTGTGCCAAGCCATATATATCCTTCGCTGTCCTGATGAATGTCGAAAATCTCGTTTGAATACAGACGGTAGAAGAATGGGAAAGGATGGGCGACAATATGCCAATTGCTGGTGGCTTGCGTGGAAAAAGCCTTCACGACAAGTAATAATATAATGAGTAGTGCCTCTTGGATTTTTTCTATCATTGTCAGACTGTTTTTTATCGGCAAGGCTTCTTTCTCCCCATGATAAAATCCGGCCGCCCTTACTATCATGTCGTGGGTGATGACCGAAGCTGGGTAGGAAGTCCCATGGTATTATGCCTCTATTAACACGGTACAGCAAAAATACAAAAAAGATCTTAGAAGCGGACTCTTTTTGATGATTATTTCCATGTCAGGCAGCTTTATGAAAGTCGAATGAGTCAATTGAAAATGCTCAGTAATATTCCATACTAGAGTTACAAAGGAGTGTGTTCAAGAATTGAAGGTTATGATTTTCGGTGCTAAACCGATAACAGACAGGCAAGCCCGAATTGCGGGTAAACCTGTCTGCTACTCTTTGATAAAAGTCTGTATCAATATCCAGGGTTGTGGATGAGCTTGTCATTCTTCTGTATTTCATCCAGCAAAATCGGAAGCAAATAATTCTTGTTGTTCCAAGAACGTTTCTGTACCTCCTTGATGGTATTAGTGCCCTGAGCACTGGCTACATGCCTGATAGTGTGGCTTCTTTTTGCACGTCGTAGCCACGTCCACAACGTCTTGAGAGACTTGGCATTCTTTTTAAATATCACATTGAGCTTGCTTTTGTCTTGACCGGCATTTGCAGATTTTTGTAGCCAACATACGAGAAAGAGAACTTGACTTCGGCATTGTTTGTTTCTTAAAGTGAAAGATTGGTCTGTTCATTTTTCTCTACCTTGATGATGCCATTGGCTGCTTTCAGTCCTTTTGCCGACACGCTGACGGTCACTTTGCCAGTTTTTTTGCTACTTTTGACAACGAGCAATGCACGTCCCTTCCACGCTTTATGTGTCGTGGCGTTGTAGGCGTTGGTATCGGTGATGTTGGCGTTGCCAAAGGCAGCCAGAGTGCCTGCTCCTGACACCTTTGCTGTAAGCATAGTGTCGGCGTTGGGACAGATATTTCCGTCTTTGTCGACAATTTCCACTTGGACGAAAGCTAAGTCTCCTTCGCCTGCTTCTATGGAGCTGTTCTCCAGCTGTAAGCGTATGGCTGCTGGTTTGCCAGCTGTAGTCAATGTGCGAGTTTCCATGACTTTTCCGTTGCTGATGCCCTCGGCACGTAGTGTACCAGGACTATAGTTAACAGTAAAAGTGGCTTTCATTTCCGTGGCGCGGCTCACCTGCTTCTCACCAATGAGCCTTCCATCAAGGTACAATCTCACGAGTGGGTACCGTGAGTAGATCTCAATATCAATAGGCTTACCCTCGTGGTGCGGCCAGTTCCAACTTTCCCACGTGGGCCACACGGCCCATAGCCCCAGGTTGATCTTGCCATAATATCCGTCAGGTTCTTTGACTGCGAGGTAGAGTTTCTCCTTGTCGTTCCACAACAGATCACGGTAGTGAGAGATAGGTTTGCGCCAGCCTGTGAGGTCTATATCTCCACAATAGGCGGCGTGACACGGCCAGAGTGGCCTTTGGTAGCTCTCGCCCGGCACTTGACCATCATACCAATAACGCCCAATGCCCGATTCCCCGAGATAGTCTATGCCCGTCCATACAAAGTCACCGATTACATAGTCGTTGTCGTGGACGATTGTCCAGTTCCTAAAGGCATCGCGCGGAAAACTCTCCGTTTGCCACATAATCCTGTTGGGGACACGCTGGTGGTCCGCAGCGTGCTTCTGGATGAGATAGTTGTAGCCCACGATGTTAACTTGGGCCGCCAGTGGGTCATAGATTTCCCAGTCGCTGTCCCACGCTGCCAGTGCAGTTGTAGTAGGGCGGTTGTCCAGCTTGTGTATTTCTTCCGTCAGTTTGCGTGCCGTTGTCACTATTTCTATTTTCTTTCTCTCTATGACCTCGTTGCCGGTGCTCCAGGCTATGATAGAAGGATGGTTGCGGTCGCGGAGAACCATTGCGTCGATATCCTGTTTCCACCATTTGTCAAAGAGAGTGGAATAATCGTGTGTGTTCTTAGCTTCTCGCCAACCGTCAAATGCTTCGTCTACGACGAGCATGCCGATCTTGTCACAAGCGGCAAGGAAAGCCTCTGAAGGAGGGTTGTGAGATGTTCTGATGGCATTGAACCCCGCGCTTTTCATCAGTTCCACCTTGCGCGCCTCAGCGCGGTCGAATGCTGCCGCACCGAGTATTCCGTTGTCGTGGTGCAAACACCCTCCGTTGATCTTAACTTTGCGACCGTTAAGTAAGAAGCCGTTGGTGGAAAAACTGATGGTGCGGATTCCAAAAGTCTGGTATGTTGCGTCCACGGGCTTTCCGTCTGACAAGACTGTCACCTTTGCTGTATAGAGGTAGGGTGTTGTCACATCCCATATCTTCGGATGGGTAATAATGAGCTGCTGGGTCACGTCTCGTCTCTCACCCGGCTTCAATGCTACCTCGCCAGAGATTCCTTTGGCTGAGCCTGTCTGTGCGACAACTGATAACTTTTGATCTCGGGCCGTCTCGTTGACAACAGTGGTTGTGACTTTCACGACAGCCTCCATGCTGGTCATCTTCGTTGTCCTTACTACGACCCCCCAATTTTCGATGTGTAGTTTCGGCGTATGTATGAGCCAAACGTTGCGGTATATGCCGGAGCCACTATACCAGCGGCAGTTTTTCTGATGGGAATTGTCTACTTTCACAGCGACAACGTTTCGTCTGCCTGGCTCTATAGCATCAGTGGCATCGCAGTAGAAAGATGAATAGCCATAGGGATGGCCACCCACCATCTTACCGTTTATGTAAACTGAGGAGTTCATGTAAACACCCTCAAAATACAGCCAAACTTTCTCACCCTTCATAGACGACGGCACGTTGACTAATTCCTTAAGGTAAGCGTTAGCTTGTTCCCTCGTGGGACGTGTACGGTGAAGAAAAGGTGTGTGGACATCCACTTCCTCTTCTTATTCTTTGATGTTGTTCATGGGTACGGCTTAATATTGTCGGTCTCTATCACTGTGCAGACCTCTCATTCATGTCGGTGTCAATGGGCTTGCAACACCATCGGGTGACTTTGAGCATGACAGCTATTCCCGGAACATCTTTCAGAAGATAGTACTTCTTGTTGTTGCGGATCAGTTTGCCTGTCAGACCTTTCAAAGGCCCGTGTGTGACAACAACGGGAGTACCCACCTTGAGTTTGGCACTCTCTTCAGAAATATATTTTTTTTCGAAGATCTTCGGATTGCACATCAGTTGGAACTCATGCATTTCCTTAGCGGAGATCTCTGCCATCTCGTTGGAGTCGCGCCCTTTTTTGATGACAGACACTTTGTAGGGGAAGTCGAGAAGCTCTTTCCTAAACTCTTGTTCTTCCATGGCTTTCTTCAGAAAGATCAAGTTGCGCACTACGGGCCTGAGCTCGTGGCGCAACTTGTTGGACGCATCTCTGAAGTCGACAACCTCTTTGGGGATAAATGTCGTGAAGCCCCTCTCTTTCAACTCTTTGTCGATAGCTTGCTGCTTGATAGAGAATAGCCTCAGGGCATACCAAGGTGCGGTTGCGTCGTCATTGTGTGTTATGTCATTCTCTGTTTGCATCATGCTAAGAGTTGGGAAAAGGCTATTAAAATTCCGAAGTGAAGTGGAACTTGATGTGCGGGAAGTCTTGCTGGGCCATGCTCAATATATAAGAAGAGTCGGCGAGGAAGACGTCACGGCCCTCTGTATCTTTGGCCATATACTGATATTTGCGCTTCTTGAAGTTGTCAAGTTCGGCAGGATCATCAGCCTCGATCCAGCAGGCTTTGTAGAGATGCAACGGCTCCCAACGGCATTTCGCGTTGTACTCATGCTCCAAACGGTATTGGATGACCTCGAACTGCAACTGACCCACAGTGCCGATGATACGTCGGTTGTTGAACTGGTTGACAAAGAGCTGTGCCACTCCTTCGTCCATGAGCTGCGTGATGCCTTTGACAAACTGCTTCGATTTCATAGGGTCGTCGTTTTCGATATATTTGAAAAGTTCAGGCGAGAATGAAGGTAATCCGCGGAAATGAAGCTGTTCGCCCTCAGTGAGTGTGTCTCCGATCTTGAAGATGCCATTGTCCGGCAAGCCTACGATGTCGCCTGGCCATGCCTCGTCTACCGTGCTTTTGCGCTGCGCCATAAACTGTGTGGGGGAAGAAAAACGTACTGTCTTGCCTAAACGCACATGCAGGTAGGGCTGATTGCGTACAAACTTGCCTGAGCAGACTTTGCAGAAAGCAATACATGAGCGGTGGTTGGGGTCGATGTTGGCTGTGATCTTAAAGATGAAACCAGTGAACTTGGGCTCTGACGGCTCCACCATGCGCTCCTCAGCCTTGGTGGGACGTGGGCTCGGGGCGATCTCTACGAAGCAGTTGAGCAGCTCTTGCACACCGAAGTTGTTCAGCGCAGAACCGAAGAAGACAGGTGCGGTCTCAGCTTTGCGATAGTCTTCGGCGTCGAATTCGGGGTAGACACCGTCGATCAGTTCCAGGTCGTTGCGCAGTTGCTCGGCCTCTTGGCTGCCTACGTGCTGGTCAAGATCCTGGGAATTGATGTCCACAGCAACCTTCTCAGTGACGCGCTGCTTGTTGGGCTTGAACAGATTGAGCTGCTGCTCATAGATGTTGTAGACACCTTTGAACTTAGCTCCCTGACCGATCGGCCACGACAGAGGTCGCACGTGGATGTGGAGTTCTTCCTCCAACTCGTCGAGCAGATCGAAAGGATCACGGCCTTCGCGGTCCATCTTATTGATGAAGATGATCACCGGCGTGTTGCGCATACGGCATACCTCCATCAGTTTGCGAGTCTGAGCCTCCACACCTTTTGCAGAGTCTACGACGATGATGGCGGAGTCGACGGCGGTGAGCGTGCGGTAAGTGTCTTCGGCGAAGTCTTGGTGACCTGGCGTGTCCAATATGTTAACCTTGTAGGGTTCGCCCTCCTGTCCTTCGGGCAGATAGTCAAATTCCATGACAGAGGTAGACACAGAGATACCACGTTGTTTCTCAATGTCCATCCAGTCGGAGGTGGCGGTCTTGCGTATCTTGTTGTTCTTAACGGCACCGGCTACTTGTATCTGACCGCCGAAGAGCAGAAACTTTTCGGTGAGCGTAGTCTTACCGGCATCAGGGTGAGAGATGATGGCGAAGGTGCGCCGACGTTGTATTTCGTTCATATAATGATTACTTCTTGATTTCGTTCATATTAGCCATACACTTTTTCAGTGAGTCAAGCCAGTAGGGGATAGTCGTGTGGAAAGTTTCCTTGATCTTTGTCTTGTCAAGGACGCTGTAGGCAGGCCGTTTGACTGGTGAGGGGAATTCATCGCTGTGGCAAGGCTGGATGTTACATTTGTCATGTCCGGCGAGTGCAGCGATGGCCTTGGTGAAGTCATACCAAGAGGTGACGCCCTCGTTGCTGAAGTGATAGATGCCGCTGTTGCCTTCGTACTTACGGTTCTCTACGATGTCGAAGATGGTGTTGGCCAGGTCACCTGCGTAAGTAGGTGTGCCACACTGATCAAAGACCACTTTCAGCTGTGGATGAGTAGCCGTGAGGTTGAGCATTGTCTTCACGAAGTTGTGGCCAAACTCAGAATAGAGCCAGGCAGTGCGCAGAATGATGTAGTCGACGCCGGTAGCCTGGATTTTCTGTTCTCCATGCAGTTTAGTAAGACCATAGACGCCTGTTGGCGTTCCCTTCTGATCCTCGCGGCATGGTGTGTTGTAAGGGTCGCCGCCAAAGACATAGTCGGTGGAGATGTGAACGAGCAGACCTCCTGCCTCCTTCATTACCTTGGCGAGATTCTCAGGAGCAGTGGCGTTGAGCGTTTCCACGATTTCGCCGGCAGTCTCTGCCTTGTCTACATTTGTCCATGCCGCACAGTTGATGATACATTTCACGTCATTGTCCTTTACCATCTGGCGGATGGCATCAATGTTGGTGATGTCGAGGTGAGTATAACCGTCACAGACATCCGTGAAGATATATTTGTCTTTAGAGCTTGCTTTACTGACGATCTGCATCTCGTTGCCAAGCTGCCCATTAGCACCTGTTACTAAGATATTCATATCGCGTTTATTTTATAGTCTTTATCTTTTATTATCCTTGTTCGCCAAAGTCAATGCCTTCAGTTCTGTCTTTGATGTAATAGTCGGAAAGCATCCCAATGAATGTAGAAATCTCTTTGATGGCATGGTCGGTCTCGGGTGAAACTTCTTTTTGTTGCAGTCTGAGCATCATTACGCCATAGAGCGCATCAAGACAAGTCTCTATCTCATTGACATTTTTGTCGCCTTTCTGCCGCAGTTCCACGATGAAGGGCAATACTTTGTAATATTCTGCATTGTAGAATGGAAACTTGTTGGAGTCCAGCAGTTGACAATGAAGGTCAAAGAGATCGCCGATGATTACTTGGTTGATCTGCAGATGACCTTTCTCACGGCAACCTTCTTCGTTCATCATGCGTATGAGATTGCCAAACCAGTCGGCTTCCTCATCTTTCTGTTCGGGTGTATAATCGAATTTGTCGATATATTCCTTTCTGATACGTGGGAGGGAGCAACCGTATGCTCTGATTAGGTCTTCCATCTGCCACATATAGAGCAGATATTCTGCGATGGATTTCTCCTTTAATTTTTTAGCGATATACATGCTTGAAAAGATTTTGTTGATGAAAGATAACTATTGAGGGATCTGTCTGTACTATTTATCGTTGTATGCTTCGATCTCGGCGTTCGTCAAGCGGTTGTTGCTAATAATGGATGGTGTAGAGATTGAACACTGTACCGATGAGCATGGCGAAAGAGAAGACGATGACAAGGCCGCCGATGATGCGGTTGATGATCTGTATGCCGTTCATGTCGAACTTTGCACGTATTTTATCAACCAACCATGTCAGGCCGTACCACCACAGCAGTGCACCCGAGATGAGGCTCATATAGCCGAGCGTCATTTCCAACGGATGGTGTGGAACGACGAAGGCAAACTGAGCGTAGCAGGCGATGAACAGAAAGACAATCAGTGGGTTGGAGAATGTAACGAGGAAGGCTGTGAGCGCATTGTGCCACAAAGTGCCTTTGCTCTGGCTACTCTTGTGCATATTCTTCCGTGGATTGCTTCTGAAGCAGTAGATGCCAAACAACAACAGAATAGCACTTCCGGAGAGTTGCAGGATGAATTTGTTGGTGGGGTTTGTGATGAAATCCATGACGAAGCTCATACCCAAACCAGTGATGAGTGCATAGATAATGTCGCTTACAGCAGCTCCAATGCCTGTAACAAAACCATACCAGCGCCCTTTGTTGAGTGTGCGTTGTATGCAGAGTATGCCCACCGGCCCCATAGGTGCTGAGGCGATGATTCCGATGAGTAGTCCCTTAAGGATGAGCTCTAACAGATCAATATGTATAAACGGCATCATATAGCTTGCAAAGTTACGAATTTTATCCGATAAAACATCATCTATTAGGTTATTTCGTCTTTTTCTTTGTGCAATCAGTGTGCTTCTTTACCCTACCGCTCTATTCTGCGGAGAAGTCGGCTACCAGTTGTCGGTAGGCTCTCAACATGCGGGTGCGAAGGATGTAGCCTTGCAGGCAGTTGTTGATGTCGACGACGGGAAGGGCTTCTGCATTGGTAGTGTCAAACTTATGCATGACATCCTCCATGGGCTCGTTGCGATAGAGGATGGCAGGTACGGGAGTCATCAGTTGCGCTACACGGAACTTCTGATAGAGTTCTGGTCGGAAGACGATATGGCGAATCTTGTTGATATCTATCTCGCCCATCAACCGGCCGGCAGTGTCTACTACAGGCAGAAAGTCGTAGTCGGTACTGGAGAGAACGTTTACAAGTTTGCCCAAGAGCATGTCGGGCTGCACGGTGACGTAGTCTTTTTCGATGAGCGAGTCCATGCTCATGAGTGTGAGTACGCTCTTGTCGGTGTGATGGGTGACGAGTTTTCCTTCCCGGGCCAAACGCATAGCGTAGATGGAGTGAGGCTCAAAGATGCTGATAAACATCACGCTGACCACCGATACGATCAGCAAGGGAACGAAGAGCTGATAGCCACCGGTGATTTCGGCAATTAGGAAGATGCCTGTCAGCGGAGCGTGCATGACTCCAGCCATGACGCCTGCCATGCCGAGCAGCGTGTAGTTGCTTTCGGGAAGATAAACGCTAATCTGCTGCATGTTCCAAAGCCGGGCAAAGAGAAAGCCCGCAAATCCACCTACAAACAGAGACGGCGCGAAAGTACCACCGCAGCCGCCTGCCCCATTGGTAGAAGACGTGGCGATGACCTTAGTGAGCATGACGAGGCCGATATAAAGAGGCAGCAGTTCGTTGTGTCCGTAGAATAGTGAGCCATTCATCACTTGGCTCCAGTCTGTGACAGTCTTTCCGGTAATGAATGTCCCCAGTGTCGTGTAACCTTCACCATAGAGCGATGGGAAGAAGAAGATCAGTGTGCTCAGGGTGATACCTCCTACGAAGAGTTTTCGGTAGGGATGCTGTTTCATCTTGGCAAACTGTCCTTCACAGAAATTCATGGCACGCATGAAATAAAGGCTCATCACACCGCATACCAGTCCGAGCAATATGCTTGCCGGAACGCGCTCTACGCTGAACGGCGACTGAAGCGTAAAGGTGAAGAGTGTGGATGTGCCGGTGAAGATATAAGAAAAGATGTCGGCTGTGATGCTTGCAATCAGAATGGGGATCAGCGAAGCCATTGACATGTCAATCATCAGCACTTCCAAGGTGAAGACAAGACCGGCAATGGGAGCTTTGAAGATGCCAGAGATAGCAGCCGCAGCACCGCATCCTACCAGCAACATCAGCGTGCGCTTATCCATATGGAAGAGCTGTCCGAGGTTTGAACCAATCGCTGACCCCGTCAAGACGATAGGAGCCTCCGCACCAACAGATCCACCGAAACCGATGGTGATGGCAGAGGCTACCACCGATGACCAGCAGTTGTGACGCTTCAAGACGGAGCGTTTGGTCGAGATGGCGTAGAGAACGCGGGTGATACCGTGCGAGATATTGTCGCGAACGACATATTTTATAAACAAGGAGGTGAGCCAGATGCCGATGACAGGAAAGACAAGATAAAGCCAGTTGACAGCATCTGTTAGAAAGTCCTCGGTGAGCAGACGCTCTATCAGATGGATGAGCTGATGGAGAATATATGCGGCCACAGCGGAGAAAATTCCGATGAAGAACGCCAGAATGCTGGTCATCTGTCGCTCTGTCAGGTTGTGGTTTTTCCACTCGAGGATTTGATTGAAAGTCACTTTCTTCTTACTTTAGAGAACTTATACCTTATTATATAATATGTGTTGCTTTGTATTCATCAGTGTCTTTACAGGCGTGAATATGTCAGCATTATTTTTTCGAACTTATTTTCTGATGATAGTCACCTCTCCCTGTGGCCCTAATTTAATGATGGAACTGGGTGTATGAGGCTTGTGCTCCTGTCGGCGTGAGAAGCAGACGTAATCAACAGCATCAAGAAGTTCGGGTGCGATGTCGGAGAAGTTCTGTGCGGCAGGTTGTCCACTGATGTTGGCACTGGTGCTGACGAGAGCCTTTTGGAAACGGTAGCACAATTCATGCGAGAAAGGTTCTTTGGTAATGCGCAGTGCTATACTGCCGTCTTCAGCAATGAGGTTGGGTGCCAAGTTGACGGCACCGTCAAGGATGACTGTAGTGGGTTTGACGACAGCGTCGAGCAAATCCCACGCTACTGCGGGCACGTTGCGCACATAACGTTGCAGACGGGCATCTGAGTCTACGAGACAAATGAGAGCCTTGGAGTCGTCGCGATGCTTGATTTGGTAGACGCGCGCTACAGCCTCAGCGTTCGTGGCATCACAGCCGATGCCCCAAACCGTGTCAGTGGGGTAGAGAATGACGCCTCCACGGCGAAGCACTTCCACGGCGTTTTTGATATCTTCTTCTTGTGTCATTTTATAGTTGTTCGTTTTTCAAGCAAAGATAACAATTCTTTTTGTCCTATGCAAATGTTTTTTGAAAAATATATGTATCAATAGTTTGTCAAGCGTGTGCCGGTTGTGGCAAAATCATCTTTTTTTTGCTGTCTCGTTTAATTTTTATCTCAAAGTAGTTGAGTTTTCAAATGTTTTATTATCTTTGCAAAAGAAACACAATCGATAAAACCAAAAACAATGAATGAGCAAGAATTATTGAAGCCTTACGTCATTGGACTGGATCTCGGTGGTACCAACTCAGTGTTTGGTATTGTAGACAGTCGTGGCGACATCAAGGCGACTACAGCTATCAAGACACAAGCTTACGATAAGGTGAAAGACTATGTGAAGGCTTCTGTAGAAGCACTTCATGTGATCATCGATCAGGTGGGCGGTATAGACAAGATCAAGGCAATGGGTATCGGTGCTCCTAACGGTAACTACTACAAGGGCACGATTGAATTTGCTCCGAACCTGGCCTGGGGGCATAATGGTATTGTGCCATTGGCAGATATGTTCTCCAAAGAGTTGGGTATCCCCGTGGCTCTGACCAATGATGCCAATGCTGCCGCTATCGGTGAGATGACATATGGTGTGGCAAGAGGTATGAAGAATTTCATCGACATCACCTTGGGTACAGGTGTGGGCTCCGGTATTGTCATCGATGGCAAAGTGGTCTATGGTTGCGACGGCTTTGCTGGTGAGTTGGGTCATGTCATCATGCGTCGCGATAACGGGCGTCTCTGTGGTTGTGGCCGCCATGGTTGTTTGGAAGCATACTGCTCAGCAACGGGTGTGGCACGTACGGCACGTGAGTTCCTTGACACGACAGACACACCGTCTCTGCTGCGTGATCTGAATCCGAAAGACATCACCTCTCTTGATGTGAGCATTGCAGCCGGCAAGGGCGATAAGCTGGCCAAGAAGATCTATGACTTTACGGGTGAGATGCTTGGTGAGGCATGTGCAGACTTTGCCGCCTTCTCTTCTCCAGAGGCCTTCATCTTCTTTGGTGGTCTGACAAAGGCTGGTGATCTGTTGATGGATCCTATCAAGAAGAGCTACGACGAGCATGTACTGCCTATTTTCAAGGGCAAGGCAAAGTTCCTTGTCAGCGGATTGGATGGCAGCTCTGCTGCCGTGCTGGGTGCTTCCGCTGTGGGTTGGGACATTTAAGCTTGACTGCTCATATATATATAATAAGGAGAGCCATCCATCTTGGGGTGGCTCTCCTTGTTTTGTTTAGACAGTTGCGGTGGGCGTCGACTTATAATTCGACGAACGCAACTTGACAGGAAAATGGCTAATTTTTTCTGCGGGTGATGTGCGGGATACAGAGCTGGTGTGGGGGTGTGTACTGGACATGTGCCGGACGGGCGATGGCGAGCATGTGCTGGGCAGATGCCTGATGAGGCTTCGCGTCAGATGCAGGTCAGCTCACAGTGTATGCCATTGAGGAAGGCGGTGGCGGTCATACGTTTTTTGCCGGCTGGTTGCAACTCTTCTATCGACAGCCATTCGTCGGAGCAGGCGATGAGCAGTTGGTTCTTGCGCACGCTGACGGTACCGGGCTCCTCTGAGCAGGAGATACCGGTCTTGGATGTTTTGAAGATTTTGTAGGTGTTGGCTTTTCCTGCTTCTCCGTTCGTCGGTTGCATGGTAGTCCATGCACAGGGGTAGGGGGACAGTCCTCTGACAAAGTCATAAACCTGCTTGGCTGTCAGAGACCAGTTGATTTTGCACGTGTCTTTGAAGATCTTTGGAGCCGGATGCAGTTCACCGTCAGAGGCAGTCAGTTGTTGCTGATCGGTGGAATCAACGTGGCCGTTTCCTTCGAGTACGAGGTTGATGGTTTCTTCTGCGATGTCAGCACCTAAGTGCATCAGTCCGTCGTAGACATATTCCACGTCAGCATCATCTGGGATAGGAAATTTTTTCTGTAGGATGATGCGTCCCGTGTCGATGTCTTTGTCCAGGAAGAAGGTCGTCACGCCCGTCATCGTCTCGCCATTGATAATGGCCCAGTTGATAGGTGCGGCACCACGGTACTGTGGAAGCAAGGCAGCGTGGACATTAAAGGTGCCGAAGCGTGGCATGGCCCAGACAACCTCCGGCAACATGCGGAAGGCGACCACCACTTGCAGGTCGGCATGGTATGCAGCCAACTGCTCAACAAAAGCGGGATCTTTCATCTTCACAGGCTGCAAGACAGGAATGCCTTGCTGGAGTGCATAGCGCTTGACCTCTGAGGGCTGAAGATGATCCTGATGCCGCCCGACGGGTTTGTCAGGCTGTGTGACCACCGCAACGACATTATATCCGTTCTCTACTAATCGTCGGAGCGTGCCAACAGCAAACTCCGGTGTGCCCATGAATATGATTTTCAGATCTTTTTTGTTCATCGTCATTGCTATTTTTTTCTTTTTGCAAAGGTAGCGAGTTTTTATGAGAATCTGAAATTTAAACCGGCTTTATTCTTTTGTCGTCAGGAGGCTTGTACCGTAGTTTTTGGCTTATTGCCAACTTATAGTCTTCTTCTCGGTTATCCTTACGTTTTAGAAGACCTTATATATAATAAGGTATTTTCCCATAAATTTGGTCTTTCAGATAAAACTTAGTAACTTTGCATAGTTTTAGTCTAAGACAATTGATCATGCAAAAACCCGTAGTCATTGCCGGACCTTGTGTCATCGAGTCTGCCGCTTTGCTCGACACCGTAGCGCAGGAGCTTGTCAGGCTCAACGCCAAATACGACATCAACATCATCTTCAAGGCCTCGTTTGATAAGGCCAACCGCACCTCACTCCACTCATTTCGTGGTCCCGGACTGGAGCGCGGACTGGAGATGCTTGCCGATGTGAAGCGCAAATATCAGTTGAGAATCACCACCGACATCCACGAGGCTTGGCAAGCAGAGCCTGCCGGCGAGGTGTGCGATGTGTTACAGATACCTGCCTTTCTCTGCCGGCAGACCGACCTGCTCGTAGCAGCTGCCAAGACGGGACGTATCGTCAACATCAAAAAGGCACAATTCCTTTCCGGACGTGACATGCGCTATCCTGTGGAAAAAGCGCAGGACAGCGGTGCCAAAGAGGTGTGGCTCACCGAGCGCGGCAACTGCTTTGGCTACAACAACCTTGTCGTAGACTTCCGCAACATCGCCGACATGCTCGACATTGTGCCCACCGTAATCATGGACTGCACCCACAGTGTGCAACGTCCTTCGGCCGGAGACGGCAAGACCATCGGCGACCGTAAGTTTGTGCCCAGCATGGCACTTGCGGCAAAGGCTTTTGGCGCTACCGGATATTTCTTCGAGACACATCCCAATCCCGATGAGGGACTGTCGGATGCAGCCAACATGATCGAGTTGAACAAGCTCGAAGCCACCTTGCTGCCGCTTTTGAAATAAACAACCAAGAACAAAAAGCGCGACCACCATTCAGAGAAGAACAACAGATGAAAAAAGAGATAAAAACAGAAAAAGGTAAAACCACACCCGAGGAGCGGCTGCACCATGCCAGAGTGTATGCAGAACGCTGTCTGCGTGAAGAGGCTCAGGCTGTCCTCGACCTCATCCCCCAACTCGACGAGAACTTTGAAAAAGCCGTCGACATGATGTATCACTGCCACGGCAAGATCATCGTCACGGGAGTAGGCAAGAGCGGAAATATAGGTGCCAAGATTGCCGCCACCCTGTCCTCAACGGGCACACCGGCCTTTTTTATCAATCCTCTTGACGCCTATCACGGCGATCTCGGCGTGATGACACCCGAAGATATTGTACTGGCCATCAGCAATTCCGGACAGACCGATGAACTGCTGCGCTTCGTGCCAATTCTCTTACACATGCACGTTCCCATCATTGGTATGAGCCGCAATCCCGAATCACTGTTGGCCAAATACTCAGCGATCCACATCAAGGTGTTTGTGGATCACGAGGCATGTCCGCTCAACCTTGCGCCCACCTCCTCCACGACAGCGGCACTGGCCATGGGCGACGCTCTGGCCATCGCACTGATGCAGGTGCGTGACTTCCGCCCCCGCGACTTTGCACAGTTCCACCCGGGCGGTGAGCTGGGCAAGAGGCTGCTGACCAAAGCCGAAGATGTCATGCGTACAGAAGAACTTCCCGTCATCCCGGAAAATATGAACCTCGGCAAAGCCATCATCGACGTGTCAAAAGGCAAACTGGGTATGGGTGTATCGCTCGACGGCGACAACCGGGTCATCGGACTGATCACCGACGGCGACATACGCAGAGCCATGGAGAAATGGCAGGCACGCTTCTTCGATCATACGGTGAGCGAAATCATGACCCGCACACCGAAGATCGTAACACCATCGACAAAGGTAACTGAGATACAACGTGTCATGCACCAGTACAAGATCCATTCGGTGCTCGTCTGCGACAAAGAGAAACATCTCTTAGGCATCGTAGACTCCTATGCCGCCTCGTTGCTCAACCAGTAATAAGCAGAAGAAACCTACGCGCGGAAGGACACCGGCTCGATGAGAGTCGGTATTCATAACAATATTTTAGTATCAATTACTTATATCATTTTGAGAGAATTTTCCTTTAAGGTATTAGTGTGCTTCATGCTGACAGGCATAACGCCTTGTCATGCACATAACGATAAAACCCAACAACAGTGTCAGCGCAGTGACTCGATGCTGGTCAGCCAACTGAGAGAAGACGGTGTTTCCTTCTCCCACGACAACAGCGTGACGCTGTTGATGACCGGACAGGAGAAATTCGACGATTTGTTTAAGGCCATCAAGCAGGCTCGCTCTTCCGTACATTTGGAATATTTCAACTTTCGGAATGACTCTATCGCCCGCTGCCTCTTTGACCTGCTTGCCGAGAAAGCGGCACAGGGTGTAAAGGTCAGAGCGATGTTCGACGGATTTGGCAACGACAGCAACAACCGTCCTCTGCGCAGCAAGCACATCAAAAAGCTACGCGAGGAAGGCATCGAGATCTACGAGTTTGACCCGATACGCTTTCCTTGGGTCAACCATGTCTGGTCGCGCGATCACAGAAAAATTGTGGTCATCGACGGAAAAATCGCATACACCGGCGGTATGAACGTGGCGGACTACTATATCAAAGGTACAAAGGAAGTGGGATCCTGGCACGACATGCACTGCCGCATCGAAGGCACGGAGGTCAACACACTCCAGACAATTTTCCTGCGCACATGGAACAAGGTGACAGGGCAAAACATCCACGGACCACAATACTATCGCGGACTGGGCGATGTGAGCTACTTCCATGGACTCAAGCGCGACACCTGTGACACGGCAGGCGACAAGATGGTTGGCATCATCAACCGAGAGCCACACACATCAAACAAAATTATACGGGAGTTCTACACCCACGCCATCAACGACGCACAGGACAGCATCATGATCATCAACCCTTATTTCACGCTGAACCACAAAATCAAAAAAGCACTGAAAAACGCTGCCAAACGTGGCGTGAAGGTGGAGATCATGCTCAGCGTGAGAAGTGACATTCCATTGACGCCTGACTGTGGGTTCTACAATGCACACCAACTGATGAAGCATGGATGTACGGTGTGGATGTATAAGCCCGGCTTTCACCACACCAAGATCATCATGGTCGACGGCCGATTTTGTACGGTGGGGTCTGCCAACCTCAATGCCAGAAGTCTGGCATGGGACTACGAAGAGAATGCCGTCATCATCGACCCATGCACAACGGATGAGTTGATACAACTGTTCAACTCGGAAAAGAAAGACTCCTTCCGGCTGACGGAAGAAACATGGGACGCGTGGCGTACACCCTGGCAGAAGTTCCGCGGATGGTTCGCTCACCTGCTGACAAAGTTCCTATAGTCTTTTTACTCCACTCCACGGTCTCCCTTCCGTACCCTCTTACTTTTTTACTTTTTACCCTTTTCCTTCTTTACCTTTTTTAGATGCTGTTCACATCGACGTAGCCGTGCATGACGGCATAGATCGTCAAGGCCGACACACTGCGTCGGCCAAGCTTGGCGACAATGTTTTTGCGGTGCGTGATGACGGTTGTCAACCCGATGTTGAGTTTATCGGCGATCTCCTTATTAATATATCCCTTGACGATGAGTCTGAGCACATCTATTTCCCGCTTCGACAATTTCTTTTCTGTCGTAGACGGGGACTGTGTCGGCAAGTGCTGACCACACCCATGAGCGCGCTGCTCCAGTGCCAGCAGCTGTCTGACCAAAAGTTTTTCGGGTTGATGGCTGCAAATGCAATGAAAGTCTGACGGCTGTGCAGCCGGATCATCGGAAGACGTGAAAGCTATGGTCTGATGCCTTCTTTCCAGAAAAAAATCGCGGTTGTTGAGCAGCACAGTCTGCGAGACAAAGAAGTGCACAAAATGTTCCTCACCACTTTGCAACAGTTCCTCTAATGTGTTGAACGTATGCGTCTCCATGATTGGCATGACCTGATCGAGCAGGGTCTTCATGCCTATCAGGGCAAGCGTGTCCTCATTGATAACAGCTACCTTTGGATGTTCCATGACTGAAGAAATAAAAAAAGGCCTGCCAGTGGCTCCGGAATATACTCTGAAACCAATAGCAGGCTTGTATGTCCTATTGTTGATGATTACTTGGCATAGGCAACACTACGCGTTTCGCGAATCACGGTGATCTTCACCTGACCGGGATATGTCATCTCATTTTGAATTTTCTCAGCGATCTCGTTGCTGAGTTTCGTGCTGTCCTCGTCGCTCATCTTGTCGGCACCGACGATGACGCGCAGTTCACGTCCGGCTTGGATGGCGTAGGTCTTTGTCACGCCCGGATAGCTCATGGCAATGGCCTCCAAGTCGTTGAGGCGCTTGATATAAGCTTCGACGATCTCGCGGCGGGCACCGGGACGTGCACCGGAGATGGCATCGCACACCTGCACGATAGGTGCCAGCAGGGTCTGCATCTCCACCTCGTCGTGGTGAGCGGCAATGGCGTTCACGATATCGGGTTTCTCCTTGTATTTCTCAGCCATCTTGGCACCTAAGAGTGCATGTGGCAACTCGCTCTCCTCGTCAGGCACTTTGCCGATGTCATGAAGCAGACCGGCACGTTTTGCCTTCTTAGGATTCAGGCCGAGCTCGGCAGCCATAACGGAGCAGAGGTTAGCCGTCTCACGGGCGTGCTGCAACAGGTTCTGTCCGTAGGAAGAGCGGTACTTCATCTTACCGATGATACGCACCAGTTCTGGATGGAGTCCATGGATACCCAAGTCGATCACCGTACGCTTACCGGTCTCAATGATTTCGTTGTCGAGTTGCTTCTTGACCTTAGCTACAACCTCTTCGATGCGTGCGGGATGGATACGTCCGTCGGCGACGAGCTGATGAAGTGCCAGACGGCAGACCTCACGGCGGATAGGATCAAAAGCAGAAATGACAATGCTCTCGGGAGTGTCGTCGACGACGATCTCCACGCCGGTGGCTGCTTCAAGGGCACGGATGTTGCGACCCTCACGACCGATGATGCGCCCCTTGACCTCGTCGTTGTCGATATGGAAGACACTCACGGAGTTTTCGATGGCCGTCTCGGTGGCTACACGTTGTATTGTCTGGATGACGATCTTCTTTGCCTTCATGTTGGCATCGAGCTTAGCCTGATCCATGATTTCATTGACATAACCGGCTGCGTCCATCTTGGCTTTGTCCTTCATACTCTCCACAAGGCGCTTCTTAGCTTCCTCGGCAGAGAGGCCGGAGAGCTCCTCCAGTTTGGCGCGCTCCTGATCCTGCATCTTCTCAAGCTCAGCCTGACGCTGTGTGATGATCTTTTTCTCGTTGTCGATGCGCACCTGGCCTTGTTCCACCTCTTGCTTGCGACGCTGGAGTTCCTCCTGACGCTGGTTGAGCGAAATCTCACGCTGTTTCAGTCGGTTCTCGTTTTGCTGGATCTTCTGGTTGCGCAACTGCACCTCCTTTTCCAACTCACTTTTCTTATTCAGGAATTTCTCCTTGACCTCAAGAAGTTTTTTCTCTTTAATCACGTCCGCGTCTTTCTGCGCAGTCTCCAAGATCTCGTTATATTTACCTTTCGCAATATGGCGGAAGTAATAAAATCCAGCCAGCGCGCCCAGTGCCAGGGCAACGACGGCAGTAATGATGATACCTATCATGAATATTAATTGTATATTGTTAGTTGATTAGACATATAATCATTTACTCTCCTGAACGTTTTCCTTCCCGCATCCGAGGACGTCCTCAATTTCCGAAGTAAGCTGTTTGAGCAAATCATTATATGGCTTGGTGTCATTGCGCTGAAGCAACTCTTGCAGCCGCAGTCCAATGTCGATCATGGCGAAATAATGGATTTCCTTATCGCTCTTGAATCGTTTGAACTGGCCGTAATACGCATTCAGGCGCTCATTGATCAACTCAGCGTCACGCCGATACAGTGCCTCGTCTTTTCGAGGCACGGTCACACTGATATCTGTATCGTAGATATGAAGCCTTATGGTGATCTTTTCAGTTTCTTCTGTCATTGTCGGAACTTTCGCTACTCAGCATGGTGATGCATTTGTTGACATCACGGATGAGCGCGGACAGAGACTTTTTCGCGCGACTCATGTCCATATCGCTCACTTGCAGCATACGAGCGGTTTTCAACGTCTGATAGTCACTTTCCGCCTTCTTCAACTGTTCTTGCAACACGCTGATGGAAGCATCTCTATCATCGATCACCGTGAGCAGACGCGCATTTTCCTTTTTTAGCTCCTCGTATTGGAGCATCAGCTGTCTGACACGTGTCACAAATGTGTTGATTATCTTCTCATTGGCATCCATGACTATAGTTCTTTCTGCAAAATTATAGATTTTCAGCGAGAATAGCAAGCTTTCTGAAACATTTTTCTCAGAAGGCTTGCCTTTCCCTCATATTTATTTCTTCTTCACATCCTCATCCTTGGGGCGCGGCTCCTTCTTGGCCAGCATCATCACCTGATAGGTGAAATCGGTCACCCACTTCTGAGAGAAGTTCAAGCGGGCATTGAGCTTGCGCACGTTCAGCACGGCTTTGATCACGCTCGGATCCTTATAGTCGTTCTTCATGAAAATGTCGCTGACGGTCTTTTCCGTCATGGCGTAGATGGTCTTCTTGAAGATAGAAGGCACACGCAACTTAAACTTCATCAGGTTGCCCATGAGCATCATCAGTTCCTGTGAGAAGCTCTGGAACTGAATCAAGTATACCTGCACATCCTGCAATTTCTTGCAGTTGCGGCGGATACTCTGGTCGATTTCCTTGAAGAACTGCTCGTCGGTGTGGTAGATCTCCATCATCATCTTGCGGCAATGCCCCTTTTCGCCCACACCAAGTTTATTGTTCTGTGTGGGCACGTGCAGTGTCGACTTAAAGAGTCTGAGATCGGGCAACATAGCCAGGTTGCTGATACCCAGTTGAGCGGCTAAGGCTGCTTGAAAATATACACGTACGAGCGTCATATAATCTTCCATGCCGCCCGTCTTGCTTTCTTGTTCCTTCCTTCCAAAAAGTTTGGAGAATATTTCCATATTTATTGAAATTACTTTAGAGAGTGTCGTAAATCATCTGCAAAAATACAATAATATAGCGAGAAGACAAAATAAAAGTCTATGAATCTCTCTAAGTTTCGATAATATTTCGTAACTTTGCAGTGATAATGCGACAACAACAATATAAGCCATAGCACAAGTCTGGCAGAGAATGCGTAATCTGCTATTTCACTGTTGACAGCTTTGGCTCTAATTTATTTTATGGCCAAATAATGAAGGGTATTGTATTAGCTGGTGGCTCAGGCACACGCTTGTATCCTATTACTAAAGGTATTAGTAAGCAACTTCTTCCCGTCTTTGACAAGCCGATGATATATTATCCATTGTCGGTGTTAATGTTGGCCGGGATTCGTGACATTCTTGTTATTTCCACACCGTATGACTTGCCGGGTTTCAAGCGCCTACTTGGTGATGGCTCAGATTTTGGCGTGCACATTACCTATGCAGAGCAGCCCCATCCCGACGGACTTGCGCAAGCGTTCCTCATCGGCGAAGATTTCATTGGTGATGACAGCGTCTGCCTGGTCTTAGGCGACAATATCTTCTATGGCGCAGGCTTTAGCGGACTGTTGCGCCACAGTAGAGAGCAGGCCGAGCAGCACAACAAGGCCACGGTGTTTGGCTACTATGTCAACGACCCGGAGCGCTATGGTGTGGCTGAGCTCGACAAGGAAGGCAACTGCCTGAGCTTGGAGGAGAAGCCTCTGCATCCCAAGAGCAACTATGCCGTGGTAGGTCTTTATTTCTATCCCAACGATGTGGTAAGCATCGCCAAGGCAGTGAAGCCCAGTAAGCGTGGCGAGTTGGAGATCACCTCTGTCAATCAGGACTATCTCGGTCAGAAGCGTTTGCGTGTGCAGGCGTTGCCACGTGGCTTCGCCTGGCTCGACACGGGTACTCACGACAGTCTGTCAGAGGCCAGTACCTTTATTGAGTGCATCGAGAAGCACCAAGGTCTGAAGGTGGCTTGTCTGGAGGAGATCGCCTACAGACAAGGGTGGATCACACGTGAGCAACTCGTGGTGGAGGCACAGCCAATGGTTAAAAACGATTATGGCAAATTCCTCTTGCAGCTGGCAGGTGAGAAAGTGTCCGAAAACAGATAATAAAAAAAGCTCAACTCAACGATATACATTAACCATCATTTCATGGAACAGAACTTAAACACAGAAACAGAACTCGAGAACCAGCAACAGCAGATGCAGCAGCCCGAGGGGACAGGAAATGCGATCAACTTCGCCACGATCTTCACGGCTGTAGTGCTTAACTGGAAGTGGTTTGTACTTTCTATTGTCATCTGTCTTGGTTTGGCTGTCGTATATTTGCGCTATGCCACTCCGATTTATCAAGTGTCGGCCAAGCTTCTGATCAAGGACAACGACCAAAACTCGCCCAATTCAGCCAATAAGAACGCTATGCTCAATTCGGCTACGCTGGGTTTGATTTCCAACTCAAATGGTTTTGATAACGAGATGGAAATCCTTACTTCCCACTCGCTTGCCCTGCAAGTGGTGAAGGACATGAAGATTTATGTCGACTACTATTTTGTAGGCAAGGTAAAAGACGAGCTGCTTTACAGAAAGCAGCCGATCAACGTAGATATGGATGAGGCTCATTTAAATAAGCTCAATATGCCTGTCCAACTGAAGATCACACGTGAGGACAATAACTATAAGATTTCGGGTACATGTTATGTCCCGGTTGATAAGTTGGCATCAAAGGGGCCGTTTAAGTTCGAGCGTACCGTGCAGTCCATCCCTTCGACGATCTATACACGTGTAGGCGCCATCCAGCTGACTCAGAGTCCATATGCCGTCATGAAAGATGGGGAGAGCATCAAGGTCTTTATCTATTCTCCCCAGATGGCTGCTAATAAGTATGTAGAGGAACTGAGCGCCACACAGACCAGCAAGACCACTACAATTGCCCAGCTGACCCTCAACGATGAGGACCCACAGCGTGCGCTGGACTATGTGCAGCGGCTCTCAGTCTGCTACAATCAGCAGGCCAATGTCGACAAAAATGAGATTGCCCGCCGCACGGAGCAGTTTATCAATGGCCGACTTGAGAAAATCAATGCTGAACTGGGCAATACCGAGGGACAGTTGGAGAGCTATAAGCGCCGCAACAATGTCGTGGAGTTGAAAACCAACGCTACCGGGGCTTATACCAACGCTACAGAATATCAGCAGAAGCTCAGTGAGGCCAACACGCAGGTGGCACTGATCTCTGAGATGCAGATCTATATGAACAACCCTAAGAGTCACTTCCAGCCCTTGCCTTCCAATGTGGGACTGGACGACCAGGCCTCTACAGCGCTTATCAGCAACTATAACGAGCTGTTGCAGAAACGCAGCCTGTTGTTGCAGAGTGCCAGTGAGAACTCGCCGTCGGTGATTCCCCTGACGTCACAGATCTCTGAGATGGAGCGTGCCATTCGTCGTGCCCTCGTTCAGGCTCGCAAGAACCTGGAGATCCAGCGCAATGCGCTTGCCGTGGAATATGGCAAATATCAGGGACAGGTTGGTGAGACTCCCGAGCAAGAGCGTATGCTCACACAGATCGGCAGACAGCAGGAAGTGAAGTCTGGACTCTACCTGATGCTGTTGCAAAAGCGTGAGGAAAACTCTATCTCTCTTGCGGCAACTGCTGACAAGGGTAAGCTCATCGACGGTCCGTCTCTTGGAAAGAAAGTGAGTCCCAAGAGTTCCATCATCTTGCTGGTGGCATTGATACTTGCCCTTGCCATCCCGTCACTCATTCTCTTCCTGCTTGAGTTCTTCCGCTACAAGATCGAAGGACACGAAGATGTGGCCAAGCTTACCACGTTGCCCATCATTGCCGATATCGCCGTGTCGTCGGAGACGGCCAAGACCAAGGGTGAGATCGTGGTGCACGAGAACATGAACAACCAGATGGAGGAAGTTTTCCGCTCCATGCGTACCAACATACAGTTCATGCTGGAGAAAGACGAGAAGGTCATCATGTTCACCTCTTCCACCTCTGGCGAGGGCAAGACTTTCGTGGCTTCCAACCTGGCCATGTCGTTTGCCCTGCTTGGCAAGCGTGTGTTGCTCGTGGGACTTGACATCCGTAAGCCTCGTCTGGCCAATCTTTTCGAGATCGATGATTTCGTGCATGGTATCACCAATCTGCTTGTCAAGGAGTCGCCGACATGGGATGATGTGGAGAAGCAGCTCCTGCCCTCTGGCGTGAACAAGAACCTGACTCTGCTGATGGCTGGTCCCACACCTCCAAACCCGGCCGAGCTGGTGACACGCAAGAGCCTTAACATCACGTTTGACATCCTGCGTCAGCACTTCGACTATATCATCGTCGATACGGCTCCTGTGGGATTGGTTACCGACACTTTGCAGATTGCCAAGGTATGCGATACCACGGTCTATGTCTGCCGTGCCGACTACACGCCGAAGGAGAACTTCGAGATGATCAACGGACTGGCCTTCAGCAAGAAGATGCCGAAGATGAGCATCGTTGTCAACGGTATCGACATGTCGAAGAAAAAGAATGGCTACTATTACGGCTACGGCAAGTATGGCAAGTATGGGCGCTATGCGCGCAATCTGCGCTCCTCGGCATACGGCAGTTACGGCAACTATGGCAGTTATGGCCATTACGGGCATTATGGCAGCTACGGCAGCTACGGCAATTATGGCAACTACGGTAGTTATGGCGACTACAAGGACAGCCACTACAGCAACGAAAAGGACGATTCCATCAAGCAGTAAAGATATACAATGGCAACAATAGCAGTTGATTTCGACGGTACGATAGTAGAGCACCGTTATCCGGAGATAGGCGAGGAGCGCCCATTCGCGACAGAGACGTTGCGAATGCTGATAAAGGACCATCACAGGCTGATCCTGTGGAGCGTGCGCGAGGGCAAGCTCCTGCAGGACGCCGTGGACTGGTGTCACGAGCGTGGTGTGGACTTTTGGGCTGTCAACCGGGATTACCCGGAGGAGGAGCGAGAAAAGAACAACCATTTTTCCCGCAAGATCAAGGCAGACTATTTCATCGACGACCGCAACGTCGGTGGATTGCCCGACTGGGGGCAGATCTATCGCATGATCTCAGAGCACAAGACCTACGCACAGGTCATCCGCGAGAGCATGGGACAGGTATCTTACGAGGATATTCCCCGCAAGCGCCATTGGTGGCAGTTCTGATTCCTCGTATATATTATAAATAAGTAGGCGGCGTGCATTCCCTTTCAAGGAAATGCACGCCGCTTGTTTTATGTTTATCAGTATTACGGTCAGAGCGTGTCGCAAACCTTGTAGTGACCGGATCAAGGCAGGTCTACTTTCACTTTTCTCTCGTCTACAAACTTTTGTGTGATCTTGATGATTTGCTTAAGCGAGGCATTGGAGACGCGCTTGATCGTGGAGTTCAGTTGTTCTGTACTGATGCCCATGCTTGTGGCGATCGTCACGGCATCGAGGTGAGGATCTTTGATGTTGTTCATGATCGTAGCAATCAACACATTCATGAAGTGTGATTCGGCAGAGTCATAGACCTCCTTATTTGATAAGTTCTGACGGCTTTGCATCATCTGCATTTCCATGTAGTGCTCCAGTCTCAGTGTGACTTCCTTGACGATCATCTGCTTGCTGAGTACCGTTATACGGTAGAAGATGAAGCTGACGATGAGGAGGATCAGGATGACAATGTTGAGCGCTATATCGATTTGTTGGTGTTTAAATCGCTCAAAAAAATGTATGAGCAGGTTGTTTTCGCGGTCTAGTTGTTCCTTCTGATCATGTACCATTTCATTTTGCGTCATCACCACGTCTATGTTGCTTTTATCTACTACGGCGGTGTTCAGTATGTTGATGCGTTTATATGGTTTGCCTTCCAAAATGTTCTTCGCAAGGTCCACTACTTGGAAACCGCGCGTAGGATTGATGACTGTAGCCTCCATCTTGCCCTCTTTCACCATCTGTAGTCCGCCTTTCGGTCCTGGCAGTCCGTCAATTCCGATGTACCTCACCCCTTTGTGACCGCCTGTCTGTTCGATAGCTTTTCGCATGCTCATAGCGCAGTTGTCGCTTTGTCCGGCAACGTAGTCAAACTTCAGGTTGGGGTGTGTCCTGAGAAATTCCTTACCTCTTGCGGTGATCGAGTCAAGGTTCCATGTTCCTCCTATGGTAGCCACGATGTGCAGGTTAGGATACTTGGCGATAGCCTCACGTAAGCCACGACCACGGTCTATGGATGGGGAAGAGGCCGGGCTGCCTGCTATTTCCAGTATGTTGGTGGTCTCTCCTTTCCGTGTCTGTCCTATGTAGTTGCCCATCATTCGCCCTAACTGCTCATCATCGCGTCCGATAAATGCAGTATAGTACGGTGAATTGATCTGTCTGTCCACGACGATGACAGGAATGTTGGCATCCTTGGCCCTTTGCAACATATTTGATTCATTACGGGAGAGAGAGGGCGAGATGATGATCAGATTGACGTGAGCTTTGATCATCGAGTCTACTTGCTCTTCCTGCAATTTGCTGTTCTCGTGTGCAATGTGGAAGTCAAGGACGGCGTTGGGGTACTGGTAGCAAGCTGCCTTGATCTCATCATACAGTTTGGCAGTCCAGTCGCCTGCTCCTGCCAGCGAGGCTCCTATGACATACTTGGGTTGTCGATTGCAACTAGTAAGCAAGACCGACAGCAGTAATAGTGGTAATAGTTTTAAAAATGCTTTTGTATTCATTTCTACTTTGGTTGAATAATTACTCGGTTGATTATATTGCTATACTGAAAGTAAGACATCATTCGTATTTGCAAAAATAAGTGATACTTGCCTAAATTGGTTTTTGGTTTAAGATTAATTATAATAATAATAGATAAAAGTAGCTATTCGACGGATGCTGGTCGAAAGGTAGAAATGACGGTAATCATTCCACTTCTGTGCCACATGTTTGTCGGATAAACTGACAATTTTCCTTTGTCGTGGCTACGATTTTTGTCAACGAGTCCTCCTTGGGGCCGAAATTCTCGATTTTTGGACGCATTTTTATATCTTTCTGATATATAGCATGTTATAGACATGATGTTTTTTAGATAAATAAAAAGCGGTACTTTGAGAGGAAAAAATAGAGTGAATTTCTCGTCAAAGCATTGTTTTCTACTTCTCATCTCAGTTGTTTGACCTTGTCATCTCAGTTGTTTGATGAGGTCAAACAACTGTTTTCATCAAGTCATCTCACTGTTTTCTCAGTTCAGTCTCTCAATTTTCTACGGAAAACGCCATTTTTCCGTTTGTTCTTTGTCGATGTTTATTCTAGATGCAAAGTTCGCAGAGATGGTGTTTTGTCAGAAACTTTGATGTTACTCTTTGGTTTTCTTTTCCATTGTTGTCGTTTCTGCAGTGATCATCTTCTTGAGCAGGAAGGTGGCGTTTTGGTTTTTGGCGATGCCGGGTGTGATGCGATAGTCGTAGGAGACTTGCTCGCCGATGGAGATCTCGAAGCAGTAGTTATGGAAGCGTTCGCCATGGTCTTCTGCCATCTGCGAGAGTTCGAGGTCGTGTGTGGCGATGATGGCAGTCACATTGTGGCGCGAGAGATATTCCAGGAAGATTTGGGAGCCGTGGAGTTTGTCCTTAGAGTTGGTGCCACGGAGTATCTCGTCGAGGATGACCAGCGTGGGCGTGTCGTCGAGCACGTCGATAAGCTGTTTGAGACGGAGCAGTTCGGCATTGAAGTAAGAGATGCCGTGTGTCAAGTCGTCGTTCGTCCTCATGCCTGTGAAGAGGCGGCAGGGTGAGAGTGTCAGACGGTCGGCATAGACCGGCAGGCCAGCCATGGCCATGACCCAGCTGATGCCCACTGTTCTGAGGTAGGTGCTCTTTCCGGCCATGTTGGCTCCCGTGATGATATAGAAGTTGCGGTCTTGGAGCATGGCATCGTTGGCGACCGCCTGCAAGCCCAGGAAGGGATGGCGCAGAGCCTTGCCTTCAAAGACCATCGACGGCGTGTCGACGAACGTAGGCCACGTTGTTGCCGGTTCGTTCTGTCGGTAGGAGGCAAGGGAAACCAGTGCGTCGAGCACGCTCACCGACCGGATGAGCGTTTCGAAGTCAGCACTGCTTTGCTGCCACAACTTGAAGCGGCGGACGATATTCAAGTCGATCAGCGCGAATACATTAAAGAGCAGGATGCCCGCTTCATTGTTTCTGTTGTCGATGTCGTGAAGTATCTGCTCCATCTCAGCGAGACTTGCTGCCTGTTGCTGCAAGGAAGCCTGCAACGTTTTGTTCACCTCTTCGTGAAACTCTTCGGCGAGGGTGAGGCGGATGATGCGGTCAAGCCCTTCCGACAGCGTGTGGATGTTTTGCAAAGTCATCATGATGCGTCGTACGCTATTGCCCGGAAAGATGGTGGCAAAGAGCAGGTGCAGGGTGCCCCAAGCGATGGGCAGGATGACAGGCACAAAACCGGTCAGCGCAGCGACGACCGACAGATAGAAGCCGGTGAGCAAGACGGCTCTCGTCCCTTTCAACCACTTTGGAGAACAACGTCTAGGCAACTTCAGGGCGTGTGCCGCCGTGAGTGCGTCAGCGAGCCAGTCGGTGCGCAGCAGTCGTTCCATGGCTTTGTCACTGCGTTGTCCCGAGGCTTTGACGTTCATGAGGAAGTCGTCGTGGCGGGCGAGCTCCTCCACGGCTTTTCGTCTCTGTCCAATGTCCTCGATGAAGTCCTTGCGGTTCCCGTCCGCCGTCTCTTTTGTCAGCCACTGTGCGAGCAGGTTGCGACCTCCGACGGTGACGGTGCGGCAGACACGCTGGAAGAGCGAGTCCTTGCCAAAGAGATCCAGATCGAAGGAGAAGGGGTGGGAGGCATCGATATAGTCTTTGCCCTCGTCGAAGCAACTGTAGTCGCCATGGAAGTAACAGGTCTCGCGCTGGTAGGCGGCTATCAGCCTTTGCTGTCGCTCGATGTTGCGGCTGTTGCGGCCGTCGGTGCGGCGGAGCAGCAGATAGCCGACAAAGAGCACGGCAGCCAAGAGAGCGTACAAAGCCTTGGTCTGATAGGTGATTGCGCAGGCCACCATGCCGACGGCAGCGAGAAACATGCCGATCTGTGCCACGGTGAACCATTGGCTCTTGTGTCTGAGATGGGCGAGCTGTTGTTGCAAGAGAGAGTTTCGCTTCTTTAAATCTTGGAGACGGTGGGTCATGGTGAGGGAAACGGGTTAGAGGTGAGATAAAAGAAAAGGCACACCGGGAAGGGGTTCTTTGCGAAGCCGTCCTTTCGGGTGTGCCTGATATATGATATGTATCGGATGAAGCTTAGAATGCGCTTTGGAACTCCTCGAGGAATCGCTTGTCGTTCTCGGAGAAGAGGCGCAGGTCGTTGACACGGTATTTCAGGTTGGTGATGCGCTCCACGCCCATGCCGAAAGCATAGCCGGTGTATACATCGGGGTCGATGCCGCAGGCAGCGAGGTCGTGTGGGTCTACCATGCCGCAGCCGAGGATCTCCACCCATCCCGTGTGTTTGCAGAAGTTGCAGCCTTTGCCGCCGCAGATGTTGCAGGAGATATCCATCTCAGCACTCGGTTCGGTGAAGGGAAAATACGACGGGCGCAGCCGGATCTTCGTGTCGGGACCGAACATCTCTCGGGCGAAGGTCAGCAGCACCTGCTTGAGGTCTGTGAAGCTCACGCCCTTGTCGACATAGAGTCCTTCGACCTGATGGAAGAAGCAGTGGGCGCGTGCTGAGATGGCCTCGTTGCGGTAGACGCGTCCTGGGCAGAGCACGCGGATCGGCGGCTCGTGGGTTTCCATATAGTGTGCCTCATCACCGGAGGTGTGAGAGCGCAGCAACACGTTCTTGGTCACATCGCTCTTGTCCTGTGAGATGAAGAAAGTATCCTGCATGTCGCGTGCGGGATGGTCAGCGGCAAAGTTCAGCATGGTGAACACGTGCTTGTCGTCGTCGATCTCGGGACCGTGGTAGAGCGTGAAGCCCATGCGCTGGAAGATGTCGATGATCTGATTTTTGACAATGGTCAGCGGGTGACGGGTGCCCAAAGCGATGGGGTAGGGCGTACGTGTCAAGTCCTCGTGGTTGTCGCCGGTGTCAGCAGAGGCGACCTGCTCGCGCAGAGAGTTGATCTTTTCCTGAGCGGCTTTTTTCAATTCGTTGATCTTGATGCCTACAGCCTTTTTCTGGTCTGCGGCGACATTGCGGAAGTCAGCCATGACAGCATTGATCTCGCCTTTCTTGCTCAAGTACTTGAGCCGGAGTTGCTCGATGTCGTCTGCGTTCTTGGCAGAGAGCTGAGATACTTCTTTGAGAAGTTGATCTATCTTGTCTAGTATCATCATCTGTAATTTTTTATCTTTCTGCCTGCAAAGGTACTAATTTTATTGGAAAAATACATCTTATATAAAAAATAATATGTAATTTTGCCAAAGCTTATGAATGATTTTATGAGAAGAGTATTTTTATCAGTTGTTTTACTTGCTTTCCTCTTGTCGTTGTCTGTGCCCTACGGCTGCACCAACAAAAAGCCAGAGCCAACGGACTCTATACAGTCTGACAGTGCTGCCACGGACACGGCGGGTGAGGATTCTACGGAGAATCTTATATCGCAGACACCGATGCCGAAGACAGCTGATGAGTTGTTCGACGACTTTGTGTTTAACTTTGCGGCCAACCGCAAGTTGCAACTCAAGCGCATTGTCTTCCCCCTGCCCGTGTATCGCAATGGCAAACTGGAGAAGAAGATAGAGAAGGGACATTGGCGCATGGAGCATTTCTTCATGCACCAAGACTACTATACGCTGATTTTGGACAATGAGAAACAGGTGAGACTCGCCAAGGACACGACGGTCGACCACGTGGTGGTGGAGAAAATCTTTTTCCATCTCAAGACCGTGCAGCAGTTTCTCTTCAACCGCATACAAGGCAAGTGGATGCTCACGTCGGTCAACTATAAGCCGATGTATCAGAACGACAACGCCAGCTTCCTGAAGTTCTACCAGCACTTTGCCGTAGATTCTGCCTTCCAGATGCGGAGCATGGCCGACGAAGTGAAGTTCTCCGGCCCGGATCCCACCAACGATCAGGCGACGATGACAGGCATCATCATGCCGCAGCAGTGGCCTGACTTCAAGCCCGGCATCCTGCCCAGTGGCACGATCTACAACATTATATATGGTCAGACCTACAAGGAGACCAACTACAAGGTGTTTATGATCCGTGGTATTGCCAACAGCAATGAGGTGGTATATGTCTTCCGCCGGTTTGGCAAGCGATGGAAACTCGTCAAGTTCAGCTGCTAAAGCCTGCGACGAGGAGTAGTACTTTATTATAGATAGAAACGAGACGACGGCAATGAAAATACAGCAACACTATTCTTTGCTCCATCACAACACGTTTGGGATGGATCAGCAGTGCGATGAGTATCTTGAGTTCACCTCTGCGTCTGATGCCGTGGCGGCGTCAGCCTATATCCGCGAGCATGCTGATCGCCCTTTGCTGATCTTGGGCGGTGGCAGCAATCTGCTGCTCACCCATGACTTCCAAGGGCTTGTGGTCAGTCCGGAGCAGCGCTTCGAGGTGCATGCTGAGGCTGATGGCAAAGGCAATACACTGCTGCGCTGTTGGGCAGGATGCACGTTCGACGATGTGGTAGCCTACGCTGTGGCGCATCAGATGTACGGACTGGAGAACCTCAGCCTCATCCCTGGACAGTGCGGCGCTTCCGCCGTGCAGAACATTGGTGCCTACGGTGCTGAGGCCAAGGACACGCTGACGAGTGTGGAGGCTGTGGAGATCGCAACCGGCCGACAGGTGACGATACCTGCCGAAGAGTGTGACTATGCCTATCGCCAGAGCCGCTTCAAGCATGAGTGGCGCGACAAGTATCTGATCACATGGGTCGTCTATCGGCTCTCTTCCGTGTTCAGCCCGCGGCTGGACTACGGCAATATCCGTCGTGTATTGGAAGATGATCATATCGCTGTCGACACGCTGACGGCACAACAGCTCCGCGATGCCATCATCCGCATCCGTCAGGCCAAACTTCCCGATCCCGCAGTGCTGGGCAATGGCGGCAGCTTCTTCATGAATCCCATTGTCGACGTAGCCACCTTTGAACGCTTGAAAGCTGAGCATCCCGACCTTCGCTACTTCGACGCACCCGACGAGAAGCAGGACAGTGGGAAGCACTATAAGATTCCGGCCGGTTGGCTCATCGATCAGTGTGGCTGGAAAGGCAAGCAACTCGGACGTGCCGGCGTGTATGAAAAGCAGGCACTGGTGCTTGTCAACTTAGGCGGTGCTACGGGCGAGGATGTCGTTGCGCTGATGCATGCCATACAGGCTGACGTCAGAGAGAAATTCGGCTTGGAGCTGAAACCGGAAGTAAACATTCGATAGGAGAGAGCGGATTAAAGGATATATGGCAAAGATGCAGTTGACCTTTTTGGGTACCGGTACATCCAACGGCGTACCGGTGATAGGATGTCATTGTGCGGTTTGCGACAGCAAGGACCCGCGCGACCACCGTCTGCGTACGGCAGCATTGTTGGAGACAGCGTCCACACGCATCCTGATCGACTGCGGTCCTGACATCCGGCAGCAGCTGATGCCACAGACATTTCGCAAGATCGACGCCGTGCTGCTTACCCATGCCCACTACGATCATGTGGGCGGTTTGGACGATCTGCGTCCCTTTTGCCTTTTGGGCGACATCCCCATGTATGGCAATGCGCCTTGTGTGAAGGCCGTCAGACACAATTTCCCCTATTGTTTCGCGGAACATCTCTATCCTGGTGTGCCGAAGATAGAGCTTCATACGCTTCGCAAGGACGAACCTTTGCGGGTGGGCGACATCGATGTGCTGCCTATCGAAGTGTTGCACGACAAGTTGCCTGTGTTGGGCTATCGCTTTGGTCCGCTGGCCTATATCACAGACATGAAGGACATCGACGACGGTCAGCTGGCCCTTTTAGAGGGTGTGGACACGCTCGTCGTCAATGGACTCAGATGGGAAAAGCCCCACCACAGCCACCAGCTCATTCCCGACGCGGTCGCCATGGGACAGAAGTTGGGCGCGCGCCGTACCTATATCATTCATGTCACCCACGACGTAGGGCTCTATGATCAGGCCAACGCAAGACTGCCGGAAGGCTGCTTGTTTCCGTACGATGGCATGAAGATAGAGGTGTAGGAAGAAATATTACTATGCTAGGGTTAGGGCGGGGATGAACCCCGCCCCTACGGTCTTTACCGTGCCATTAACAGGGGCATACCACTAAGACGATTTGAATGCCATTCACCGTGCCATTACATACTTGACTTGCGGGCATAAAAAAAGGAGTACCGCTGTACTCCAACCTTGTTAACCTTAAATCTAATACTATGAAAAACACGATGCAAAGTTACAAATGTTTTCTGAAATTTGTTCTATATTCATCCGTAAATGATGATATAATAACCTTTATTAACAAGGTTGGATACGATTTTTGTTGTTTTAAACATTATTTGGCACACTTATCCCTTGTCACTTATTTCTTGAATTTGCGGTAGAGTTTCCATCCCAAGAGAAAGGCATCGAGGAGTCCTGCCCCTGTATTGACGAGGCTTGTGATGCGCTTTGAGGGCGTGGCGTCTTTCTTGAAGCCCTCAGGTTTATGGAACAGCGACTGCCATTGTTGCTGGATTTTGTTGCGATCCTGTTCGATTTGTACTTTGAGGATTCTTCTTCGCATGGCAATTTCTTCCAGGCTGCGATAGGAGGTAAAGTCCGTTGTTGGGTTGTTCATGGTCTAATTGCTTAATAAGATAGATGCGAGAAAACGGACAAGCGGCCGTTCGACCCATCTCTTTCTGAAGATAAGGAAGAGCAGGAGAGTCACCAAATAGATGCCTGCAATGATGAGGAAGGCGACTACCGAGCCCACGAGCGGGGTGAGCGCAAAGGCTGCCGCAAAGCTGAGGTAGATGAGAATCAGCATCATTATCAGGGTCAGAATGGCGGTCATCGCCACGACGGTGAGCACTCTGACGGTTTTCTCAACTACTTCCAGCTTCACATTCTCCCCCTGCAGACTGGCATAGTGCTTCACGCTCTCTACCAGCTGTGCAATGGTCTCTATGTTTTGATCGTTGGAAAACATATGGAAGTCTTGATGGAAGAAACCTTGGCGAGGCTCGTGCGACGCATTGTCTTGCTTGCGCTGGCCTCGCCGGTTTAGAAACGGAATTTGCAATTTACTCCTTATTATAATTAGTATCGATCCTTGTGCACGGGTCTGTTACCGTTCTGTGAAACGTCACAGCCTATGCATTCGTGCTGTCTACGGCGTCTTTGATGTCATCTACAAGGTCATCAGCATCTTTGCGAGCAAGCTTGATGTCGTGTTTCTTGCAGAAATCATCAACAGCGTCGGAGATCTTCGTACGGGTGTCGGCGCCCTTTTCCGGAGCGAGCAGTAACCCCAAGGCAGCACCGGCGATGGCACCGCCCAAGAAAGCTGAGATATAACCTAATGTCTTCATAAACTTAGTGTTTTGTGGTTTTGAATTTATCTATTGCAAATATATGATTTTTTTTCCGTAAAGACATGCTTTACAGATATATTTTTTGTTAAATACCCTCTGATTCACTGATTTAACAAACTTTATGTGCACGAAAAGGACGCATTCGTAATTAATTTAGTAATTTCGCAAAATAAAAGGTAGAAAGCCTTTTCGCTGTAAAGCGTGAGAATATCATCTGACATTAATATTAAATTCAAATAGAAGATAATGAGAAAATATGTGTTATTAAGCACAGCACTGTGCCTTGCTTTCGCTTTTACCAGTTGTGGAACAAAAGAAGATGCTTATAAAAAGGCATACGAGAAGGCAAAAGCTCAGGAAGAGCAGCAGAATCAGCAGAAGCCCGTGCAGGACGAGGCACCGGTGGTCACACCACTGGCAGAGAAGCCTGCTGACCAGACTACAGTTACGAACGTCAACAATGCCAACGTGCGCAGTGAGAGCGTTACCGTTGTCAGCGGCAAGGGCTTGCAGGCCTACAGTGTCGTGGTGGGCTCTTTCTCTCTGAAGGCTAATGCCGAGGGATTGCAGAGCACGCTGAAGCAGGGCGGCTACGATGCTCAGATCGCTTATAATCCACAGGTGAACATGTACCGTGTCATCGCGTCTACCTCTGACGATAAGGCGAGTGCCGTACAGAGCCGTGATGCCATCCGCGGCAGCAAGTTCAATCCGAAGAGCGACGCTTGGTTGCTGTTTAAGAAATAATGTTTCAAATCAGATAGATACATTGGGAAGAATTCTTTCCATTGACTACGGCAAGCGCCGTACGGGGCTTGCCGTCACTGATCCTTTGCAGATTATTGCCAATGGGTTGGCTACGGTGGAGACAAGAAACCTCATGGATTTCCTGAAGAAATATCTTGCTCAGGAAAGCGTGGAGAAGATCGTCATCGGCAAACCTACCCAGCCCAATGGCGCTCCGTCTGAGAATCTGGCTCGTGTGGAGGCGTTTGTAAAGCGGTGGCAGAAGGAGATGCCATCGGTACCTATTGTCTACTACGACGAGCGCTTCACCTCGGTGCTGGCACATCGCGCTATCATCGAGGGTGGGGTGAAAAAGAAAACAAGGCGTGAGAACAAAGGACTCGTGGATGAGGTGAGTGCCACCATCATCCTGCAAGATTTTATGAATTCACAGAGAAGAATATGATATTACCCATTTATACTTATGGACAACCTGTACTCCGCAAGGTGGCTCAGGATGTAGACCCCAGCGATGCCTCGCTGCCGCAGTTGATCAGTGACATGTATGAGACGCTCGACAATGCGGGTGGTGTGGGCCTTGCAGCTCCTCAGATCGGGAAGTCCATCCGTGTGGTCGTCATCGACCTCGACGTCTTGAAAGACGAATTTCCCGAGTACAAGGGCTTCCGCCATGTCTTTGTCAATCCTCATATCATCGAGGCGGATGATAAAGAGAAGGAGACGCTCGAGGAAGGCTGCCTGTCGATACCGGGGTTGAGCGAAAACGTGACACGTCCGAAACGTATCCATGTCACGTATCTCGACGATGACTTTCAGCCTCATGACGAGTGGGTCGACGGCTACCTGGCCCGCGTCATGCAGCATGAGTTTGACCATCTCGAAGGTGTGATGTATGTCGACAAGGTGTCGCCACTGCGCAAGCAGCTCATCCGCAACAAGCTCCGCGGCATCATGCAGGGCAAGTTCCGCTGCGGCTATCGTGTGAAGACGATTCACAAGAAGTAGAGAAGAGGTAGGGCATAACGTATTTCAGGATCTCTGGTATTAAGGTGAACAAGGGCAGATTGTTTCTTCTGTTGCTGGCGTGGCTTTTCGTGACTCATGCCCATGCGCAATATAATGTGGACCGTCTCATCACCGCTGGTGAGGTGGCGCTGCACTACGAGGACTATGTGTTGTCGATACAGTATTTCAACAAGGCTTTGGCTTTGAAGCCTTATCTGTGGCTGCCGTGGTACGACCGCGCTGCCGCTAAATACTCGCTCGACGACTATGTAGGTGCCGAAGAAGACGCGTCTCATGCCATTGACCTTAACCCTTATATCGAACAGATCTTTGATCTTCGTGCCATGTCGCGTATCCGCCAGCAGAAATATGCTGACGCGATCACGGACTACGACAGGGCCATCCATCTCAATCCCTCGGTGACCAGCTTCTGGACCAACAGAGCTATCTGCCGGCTGAACGTCAAGGACTATGACCATGCCTTGGAGGATGCTGACACGATCATCGCACGGTGGTCCAAGACGGCGACGGCTTATTCCTTGAAAGCCGAAATCTATCTGGAGAAAAAGGATACGATGCAGGCCGACCATTGGTTGGCACGCAGCCTCACCATTGACCCGTTTAATGTCGATGCGTGGGCAACGCGCTCTGCCATCGCCCTCAACCGCAAGCACTGGGCGGTCGCAGACTCCTGTCTGAGCAAGCTGATCTATCTGCGGCCGAAAGTCGTTCATAACTACGTCAACCGTGCGCTGGTAAGGCTCAACCTCAACAACCTGCGCGGGGCTATGGCGGACTATGATATGGCCATCGACTTGGATCCCAACAACTTCCTGGCTCACTACAATCGTGGCTTGCTGCGCTTGCAGCTCGGTGACGACAACCGTGCGCTGAAGGACTTCGACTTTGTGGTGAAGATGGAGCCTCAGAACTTTATGGCTATCTATAACCGCGCCCTGCTCAATGACAAGTTGGGTAACCTGCGGGCGGCCATCCGCGACTATTCTGCTGTCATCAGTCAGTTCCCCAATTTCTGGACGGGTCTGTCCCAGCGTGCGCAATGCTATCGCAAGTTGGGTATGACGTCGAAAGCTGAGCTCGATGAGTTCCGCATCTTCAAGGCCCAGATGGATAAGCATGTGGGTATCCAGCAGCGGTGGAGTCGTAAAAAGCTCAGAGAGGTGCGCCGACGTTCCGAGATCGATATCAGCAAATATAACGACATCGTCGTGGAAGATCAGCCGCAGACCGTCGAGCACGAATACAAGAGCGACATCCGTGGCGCCATCCAGAACAATGCAGTCGAGGTGGCCATGCTGCCGTCCTATCGCCTGTCGTATTTCAATTTTGTCAACACGGTCAACGGCAGCAAGGCTTTCGACACCACTTTGGAGCAGTTCAACAATAAGATGCAGCCGCTCAAGCGACTTTATCTGACTTGCAACCAAAGCAAGAAGATGGACGACGTGAGCTCCAAGCAGATTTTCCAACTCGTCGACAATCTCTCGGAGGGTATCAAGGAGGAGAAAGATCCACATCAGCGTGCCGCACTGCTCTTGCAGCGAGCTGTGGCATACGCTGAACTGCAGAACTACAGCGATGCGCTGTCTGATCTCGACGACTATGTGGCCATGGAAAAGCAAAGCGTGCTCGGACGTTCTGAACGGGCTCTCTGTCAGCTGATGCTCAATGACTATGAGGCTTCCAAGGGGCAGAACGTCAGCATGAAGACCTCACAGGTGGAGGGCGACTATGCCGAGGCAATCCAGCTGGCTCCAAAGAATGCTTACCTCTACTATAACCGTGGTAACTTCTATGCAGGTCAGAAGAACTACACCCATGCCATCGATGACTACACGCGTGCGCTGCAAATAGATTCGCGTCTGGCTGAGGCTTATTACAACCGTGGACTGGCCTATTACTATAGCGGCAACCTGCACATGGCTCAGCAAGACCTCAGTAAGGCCGGTGAGTTGGGACTCTATCATGCTTATGCGCTCAGCAAGCAACTTGGCGAGCATAAGCCCAGCGCGAAGCGGAACACAGAGAAAGGCAAGCGCCGATGATGGTGCTTGCTGTAAGAATGCGTTAGAAAAAGGTTTATAGATTCACTCCTATACAAAGGTTTATCATGGAATTTATGTCACAGGAAGGCTACGATGAACTCGTTGCCGAACTCAACCATATGATCAAGGTGGAGTTGCCCAAGGCGATCGATGCCGTGTCTGAGGCACGTGACAAGGGCGACTTGAGCGAGAACTTCGAGTATCGTGCGGCGAAGCGCGAGCACTCCCGCCTGCTTGGGCGTATCCGCTTTAAGCAGAATGTGTTGGCCCATGCCCGTGTGCTCGACGCAGACCGGGTAAATGCCGACAGCGTGCAGTTGCTCTGTAAAGTGGAGATCACGGACTTGACCCACGATCGCAAGCTCTGCTACACGTTGGCCAGTTCTCATGAGGCCAACCTGCGGGAGGGAAAGATCTCCATCAAGTCGCCGATTGCACAGGCTTTGCTCAACAGGCGGGTAGGGGATGTCGTGAATGTAAAAGTGCCTGCCGGTATCCTGCAGCTGCGGATAGAGTCCATCAGTCTTTAATCAAGGTTGCTATATATAATAAGGAGTATATATATAATTAAGGAGTATATATCAATAAGGAGTATCGAATCATGGCAGATAATTTCTTGGAGCGTCATCGCGAGGAATACGAGCAGCGGAAGCAGCGCTGGCTGCTTCGCAAGAAGCTGCATCTTCATTCGGGAAAGAAAGGCACGCCTCGCTCTGGCGTTGACAAGCCTGATGATGAGGCGTTGTGATTAGCTAAAAAATCCCACGTAGCCGCAAGGGTTGCGTGGGATTTCTGTCTGAGTGTTAAGCGTCGGGCTTGTATGCTTGCACCGTCTGTGCTTATGGCTGTTAGCCGTTGGATGGCGTAGTGTCCTTGCCGTTGTCCTTGTCGGCTTCGAGGATGGCGGGGAGATGGAGCTCGTTTTTGTCGTCGAGATACTTGTAGAGTACCTGGGAGACGGAGCTCAGTCCGAGCGTACGCTTCCATTTTTGCACCTGCTGATAGATCGTGGTGCCCTTGTCGCCGTTGGCTGTGGAAGGCTTGTTGTCGTTGAGCCATGTGGTGACGACGGCCTGTCGTGCCTTGAACTTCTGCTGCTGTGCGAGCTGCTTCTCGGTAGCCAGCCCCTTGTAAGGGTTCTTGAGTTTTGCCAGTCTAACCTTGTTGCTCGAAGTGTTTGTGGCGAAGTAGTCGCCGCTGTTGTGGCCGTAGCTGCCACTGATGCCCTTGATGACATCGATCGGAGTAATTTTTGCCATGATGTTAAGAATTTAAACGTTAAACATGTTATTTTGCGGAGCACTTGCGGGTCTGTGGAGGAATGCGCTGTTCCTTCGAGAACCGTTCGAGATCCGTTCGAGAGACGCGTCTCTTGTTTGCACTACAAAGTTACGCAATCGTTGGTGGTCATTCATACGTTGCTGTACGTTGTCAGGCGATAGTGGACGATTTATGGTTCACCGAGATATTCGACGATCATCCTGACCTCTCGCGGTGACAGCCATTTAGCGTTTTTCTTGTAGCCCTGGTTTCGAAGCGCCTCTTGCAGCGGCGTGCACCGGTTGATCCAGGCCACGAGATGGTTGACGGCCGTGTGGGGCATGGAGTAGGGAAAGTAGCAGAGAGCGAGCTCTTTCTTGGTGTAGCCACGGATTTCAAACTTGTTCATCATTTCTCCTTTTCTTTACGTGTTATATTGTTGTTTTGATTGATTGCCTCGCCGCTGATTTGCTTCATGCGTACAAAGTATTCTGCGAAGTCCTTGCATCCTGCTGGCAACTGATAATGAACGATGCCGGGTAGCAGTGCCTTGAGTTGCATGAAGAGTGATTCGCCGGGCTGGTCCTGGTCAGGATACATGGCAAATGTCGTCTCAAGCCGTTGACTTAAGTCCCTGAGCATCTTTACATCCTCGGAATGCAGGAGCGTGGCGCTGGGTATGGCGATGGCCTTGTGTCCTGCCGATAGCATGGCCCAACAGTCAGAGGCTCCCTCGGTGATGAAAAGCTGTTCGCCGTGTCGCAGTCTGGGCAGCACCTGCTGGTTGTAGATGCTGACGACGGATCCGGCCGGGAATCGGAAGCGCGGTGATTGCGGATGCTGCTGTCGGTCGAGGTTGCGGTTCTGTATGCCGATGAGCTTTCCCGTGGTGTCGTAGTAAGGTATCTGTAGCCAGTTGATGCCCTGCCGGTCGATCCACGACGTGAGCCTGCACCATCTGACCACGCGCGGGTCGATGTGTCGTTCCTGATAGAGAAACTTCTGTGCAGCCGCGTTGATCCATGGCTGTTGGAAATATCGCTCATAGCGTGCCGCGTCGAAGGCTTTTGGGGGCTGCTGCTTCTCGCGTGGTTTCCACTGATTGAGTACCACGTTGTGCTCGTTGGCCAGCCACCGGCAAGCATCGAGGAAGTCGAGGTGCAGTACACCCATGACGAGGTCGATGGTGCCTCCCGACTTTCCGCAGACGAAGCATTTGAACGTGTTTTTCCTCACGAGGAAGGAGAGGCTCGGGTGTGTGTCGTCGTGGAAGGGACACAGACAGTGGTGTCGCGTAACTCGTAGTCCGAGTCGCTCCGCAACCCCCTCGATGGGAAGTTGTCGGAGCATTTGCAGTTGCTGTCGGTCCATCATTTGCCTCGGTTGAGATAGTCCTGTGTCTTGGTGAACAGTCCAGTCTGATTGGACCGTGTGATGAATCCCCGGTTGACCCACACGCGCAGCTGGTGCTTGGCGTCTTTTGGTTTGTCCATGCTGACGCGGAGGGCTTCGAGTTGAGCCTCGTTGAAGGTGTCGGGCAGGTCGTCGAGCATGTTTTTCACGCCTCCTTTGTTTTCGGCGATGCCTCGGTCACCTTCCTTGATAAGGTCCTCAAAGATTTGCACCTTTGACCAGATGTCGTGATAGACGAGCCATTCGACGAGTTCTCCCATGGCGTGCGTCCATGTCTGGTTGTTGAGCACCCACATGATGCATCCGCATTTCCATGCAGAGACGAGCGCTCGTTTGCTGATGTCCCAGAGCACGTCGTCGTCGGCAAGGTCAGCGAGTGTGGCCATGTCTCCGGCGAGTCGGTCGACGAGTCTATTGAGCTGTCGGATGATAAATCGTCCTTTGCAGATGTCGAGTCGGACGAGATATTCGTCGACATGGTTAAGGAACGTTTCGTCGTATCGTCCCTGTCTTGGAATACGTCCGTCGCGTGCGGTGCGTGCCTTGTATGAGAAGACCATACGTCCGAAGGTTCCGTTGAAGAGGTCGTATTTGTAGAACTTTCGTGAGGAGAAAGGAGTGGAGGAGATGGTGAGGTTGACTCTGAGTAGCGGGTTGCCGGTGACACCGTCGGCAGTGGCTCTGAGCGCTCCGGACCGTTGTCTGTCGTAGATGTTGCGCATCATCTGTGAGATTTGTTTATGTCCGCCGCAGATGCGGTCAGCCATCTCCACCTCGGGCAGGTTGAGATACTGAGTTCGTCCGCCGAGGTTCTCGCATGCCATGGCGTTTTGGATGAAGGCGGCGTTGGTGACATCGGCGGGTGGAAACCAGAATGCCACTTCGGGTCTGACGGGTTTTTCCTTGTTTGCCGACTTTGACTTCACCTGTTTCTGCCACTCGATGAGTTTTTGCAGTTCCGTCTCGTCGTGTGTGCGGAATTTTCGGCAGAGCGCCTCCACGAGGTTGCTGAGCTGTCCCTTGTTGCCTCCGCTTTCTGCCACGAGGTTTGCCATCATGCCGCAAGGTTCTTTGAAAGTGAGGTCGGGGTACTGAAACTCAGCACCGCTCATGTGTGCGCCCAGTACAGGGAAGATCATCGGAACGAGGGGCTGTCGCATGTCTTTTGACACCTGTGTCAGCAGTAATTTCAAGAGCTCCGTGCCGTTTCCGAGTCTTGGCATCGTTGGAGCTGTGGAAAGAGTAATGTCGTAATTCATTGAATATAAACCTTTTAAAAAGTGAAACATGTTTTCTGTCCGTCTCAGAGTCTCAGCGTCTCAGTGGTTTTTCGAGAGGGGGCGTGCTTCTTGTTTTTCTTATATAACTATCTAATTATTAGTTAGTTATGATGTGTATAAGAAGAGGTTTATGACGCACATTCCCGACTGAGACGTTGAGACGGTGAGACGCTTGTCGTGTCAGCCTTGTGTGGACTTCTTCTCTACAAGGTGTGCGATCACGCGGAGCTCTTTGACCGCCTGTCGGCAGAATTGGGCGAGCTTGTCGGCGTCCCGGATGCGTGGCCGGTTGAAGGAGAGCCGAAAGTCAGGGTTTCCGCCGATGATGTTGACGCAGGAGCCTCTGTAGAGGCGCGGGTTGGCATCGGCTTTGTCCCTTGTGGGCTGGTGGTTCTGAACAAAGGTAAAGTGGTCTTCGCCGTCTCGCGTGATGGTGCCGTTGATAACCTTACCCGTCTCGATGCGTCCTGGTCTGCATGTGAGCAGCTTCAGGTCGATACCCAACTCGGTGTTGGGGAAGAAATGATTAAAATCTTTCATTTATAAGATTTTAGGCAATGGGACCAGAGCTTTGCCACAACCACACTGGTCAAGACTCGAACGATTTCAAATCTCGTTGGCAAAGGAAATAAAACATTATCAGACACTACCTTCCGGCAGAAAAGACATTTTGGGACATTCCGGGACATTTGGGACATTTTGGGACACAGTCGCATATTGGTTAGTAAAACAGCTAAAGTTGTTTTCTGGGCTTGTTTATATGAGATATAGATCAACAAATAATTATTATTTGGAAAACATAAGTTAATAAAGGCGAAACATATTTTTATTACAGTATTTCGCAAATTCAACTAAAATCACTAAATTTGCATATTGAACAAGACTAGAGATACATATGGCAGGATTTAATGAGAACACGCGAGTTAAGTTTCCGGCACTGATGCACCTTACGCGCATCGGCTATACTTATCATGCGTTAAAGGAGTTAGACCTTGACCCGGAGACAAATATTGCCAAGGATATTTTCTATAAACAGATTAAAAAATTCAATCCTCAGTTGACAGAAGCGTCTATCAGCCTACTGCTTGGCGACATCCGCAATAAGCTGAACAATGAAGATTTGGGCCGTGAGTTCTACAGGATGATCTCTTCCAATAGCGGTATTAAGTTTATTGACTTTGAGCATCCTGAGGCTAACGACTGGACTTGTGTGACCGAAATGCCATGCATAAATGGCGGCGATGAGTTTCGCCCTGATATTACGTTGCTAATTAATGGTTTGCCACTTGTCTTTATCGAGGTGAAGAAGCCCAACAACAAAGGAGGAATACTTGTTGAGCTTCATCGCATGAATGACCAGCGTCTTCCCAATCCCAAGTTTCGCAGATTTATCAACCTTACTCAGTTGATGATATTCTCTGACAACAAGGAGTATGACTTTACCACATCCAAGCCTGTCCAAGGCGCATTCTACGGTTGTATAGATAAGAAGCGGATGCACTTCAATGTGTTTCGCGAAGAAAGCACCGACTTCTACAAGGACTTCAATTACTTGCCCTTGAAGGAAGAAACTGAGAATTATATTCTTAAGGACAACAATAATATTGTGCTGAAATCCTCCCCCGAGTACGAAACGGACAAGAATCCAACGACACCAACTAATAGGATTATCACGTCCTTGTGCTCCAGGGAGCGTCTTCTTTATTTACTACGCTATGGTTTTGTCTATCTCGATTATATTGATGAAGACACGCAAAAACATGTCCTCCAAAAACATGTAATGCGCTATCCTCAATTATTCGGCACGCAGGCTATTCGCAAGACCATTGATGACGGTAAGCAAAGTGGAATTATATGGCATACACAAGGCTCCGGAAAGACGGCTCTCTCTTATTTTGCCACACGCGTCCTCACCGACTATTTTACAAAAAAGCATATCATTCCCAAATTCTACTTTTTCGTTGACCGTCTTGATTTGATGGAACAGGCTACTACAGAGTTCTCCAATCGTGGCTTGCATGTCATCAATGTGGAGAATCGCGATGAACTGATGAATACTTTCAGCAACGAAAAGGCACAGGAGAACAACTCGGGCGAACATGAGATAATCGTCGTCAATATTCAGAAACTGAAAGATTCTGACGGTAAGATCAACGTCTCTAAATATGCCACGAACATCCAACGGGTATATTTCCTTGATGAGGCACATCGTGACTACAACCCCAAAGGTTCATTCCTCAGCCGCCTGTTTGAAAGCGACCCAAAGGCCATTCGTATTGCCTTGACCGGCACCCCGCTTATCGGAGAGGAACGAAAGACCACGGATGTCTTTGGCAACTATATCAGTACCTATTATTACAATCGCTCTATTGAGGATGGCTTTACCAAGCGCATGATGCGCGAGGATATAGAGACCAGCTATCGGCTGCGCTTACAAGAAATTTGGTCTGACCTCGAAGAAACGATAAAGGTTAAGAAGGAGGATATTAAGAGGCAAGCCATTATTGAGAATGAAAGGTATGTGGGAGCTTTGCTCGACTATATCGTCAATGACTTCAAACGCTTCCGCTTGCAAATGGATGACCCGTCGCTTGGCGGCATGATCGTATGCGAGACGAACAAACAGGCCCGCATGATGTTCCGTCTGTATAAGATGGGAACGCACAAGGACGAGGATGGACATTCTACCTATGTGCCTAAGATTGGCACAGTCGTTCCTGAAGACGACGGAACCATGCCAAACGAAGATACGTCGGGTCTGAAGGTAGAACTCATATTGCACGATTATTACGACAAAGAGAAGCGGGCTAATATCTCTCTGCAATTTCGGAAAAAGTCAGAACCTGATTTGCTGATAGTCAATAATATGCTCTTGACGGGTTTTGACGCGCCACGGCTGAAGCGATTGTATCTTGGCCGCAAGTTGAAAGACCATAATCTTCTTCAGGCACTCACACGTGTGAACAGACCGTACAAGGACATCCGATTCGGATATGTAGTTGATTTCGCCGACATCAGGCAGAACTTCAACGACATCAACAACGCCTATGCGGCAGAACTCGGCAAGTTCGACACTGGACAGTCTGAGGATGCGAGCGTTGAGCACGTCATGGTTTCAGAAGATGAAATCAAGGAAACGATGTGGGATGTGCAGGAGGTTCTCTTTGACTACACAACCGACAATGCGGAGGAGTTTGCCCAGCAGATGGAAGATATTGATGACCACAACAAACTGATCATCATCCGGCATAAGCTTGAAGAAGCCAAAGCCACATGGAATGAGGTCCGTACTTTTGGCTCAGAAGAGCTGAAGGCAAAAGTGAAGGCCATGCAACCCGGCAATATCAACAACCTGCTGAAAGTGGTCAACGACCGTATCAGCAACCTCAATCTGAAGGATGTCTTCAACCATGAGGCTGAGGTAGCCTCTATGGTCAATGAAGCATTGGGTACGATAGAATTCAAGTTCCATAAGAAAGGAAGCGGGGAACTGGTCATCAACGACAACCTAAAGAGCGAGTTGCAAAATAAGAAGCGCGCACTTTCGGATGAACTGGCCGATAATATCGACCAAGACGATGACGATTATGTCTCCCTTCTCGACGAGATAAAAAAGTACTTCAGAAAGAAAGGCTTTGAGCCGTCCAATGTTGCAGAGGCAAAGGAAGACATAGGATTCATGGACGACATGATGACGAAGATCAAGGAGATCAACAAGCGCAATGCTGCCCTGCAAAAGAAATACAAGGGCGATGCCAAGTTTGTCAGAGCTCACAAGCGTATTATCAGGGAACAAAAGTCGACAGGCAAGGTGATTATCTCTCCCTCGGAAGTGGAAACATGTATTGCGCTCAACACGATAAAAGACAATATTGACACAATGTTGTTGAATAATTTGGACCTCATCAATAATGTACCGTTTTTCACTGACCAAGTGAAGAATTGCATTACGCAGGTACTACATAAGATGGAAGTCAAAGCAAAGCCTGCCGACCGCAGATATTTGGCAGGGATTATTACCAACGAGTACGAACATCAATATAAGAGATTTTAATGAGCACATCAGATATAATAAAGAAAACAGAAGACCTTATCGACGCGCTACGCGCCACTTGTGGAAACAACGGATTGAGCGGTGACGGCAATGAGTATAAGATTGTCGTACAGATGTTTCTGTATAAGTTCCTCAACGATAAGTTTGGTTATGAGTTAAAGCACATTCAGAATGAAGAGTATCGATCGCGTTTCAACGAAGCTGATCATTGGGAGAGTGCTTATACAGCTATGACCGATGAGGAGCGTGAGGATGTTTGGGACTATCTGCCAGCCGATACGCCCAAACTCAAGCCTGAACATCTGATTGCCAATCTGTATAATCGCATGAACGAGGGAGATTTCTCCAGTGTTTTTGACAATACTATGGTTTCACTCGGTCAGCTCAATGCCGACAAGTTTAGTGTCAAGACGTCCGGAAAGAGCAGTGTTGCACTGTTGGAGTCGTTGACAAACTATGTGACAGATCCAGATAAGCGCGATGACTTTGCCCGTGCGCTCATCAACAACCTGACCACCTTCAACTTTGAGGATATTTTCCATCAAAAGTACGACTTCTTCTCAACGGTATTTGAGTATCTTGTCAGCGACTACAATAAAGACAGTGGAAAATATGGAGAGTATTTCACACCTCATGCCGTGGCGACGATCATGGCTCGTCTACTTGTTTCGCCGGATGAGACTATCCATAGTGCTGCAACCTGCGACCCTACGGCAGGAACAGGTACGCTCGTGATGGCTTTGGCCCATCAGATTGGCGAGGGCAACTGTTCTATCTTTACGCAGGATCAGAGCCAGAAGTCAACGACGATGCTTCGCCTGAACCTGATCCTCAACAATCTCGTCTCATCATTGCCAAATGTCATTCAAGGAGATTCTCTGATAGACTGGGGACATGAGCGCAAGGACGGCACGTTCGATAAGATGTTCGACTATGTAGTCAGTAATCCTCCGTTTAAAGAGGACTTTAGTCAGACGGTTACAAACGCCGCATTCAAAAACACCGACCGTTTCTTTGCTGGCATCCCCAATGTGCCAAAGGGTGACAAGCAAAAGATGGAGATATATCTTGTCTTCATTCAGCATATTCTCTATATTCTGAAAGACACTGGTAAGGCTGCCGTTGTCGTCCCAACTGGTTTTCTCACCGCATCAGCAAAGATACCATTGACCATCCGTAAGAAGATGGTGGACAAGGGGTGGCTGCGTGGAGTTGTCTCTATGCCTTCCAATATCTTCGCCAACACGGGCACCAATGTCAGCGTGGTTTTTATTGACAAAGGTAAAAAGGACGACAAAGTCATTCTCATAGATGCTTCCAAGCTCGGAACGACAGAAAAGGTTGACAAGAACCAGCGGACCGTGCTCAGTACAGCCGACGAGGACAAAATTGTGAATACTTTCCGCAGTATGGAAGATGTCGATGATTTCTCTAAGGTGGTATCACTTGATGAGATTAAGGAAAAGAAGTATAGCTTTTCTGCCGGACAATACTTCGACATTAAGATTGACTACGTTGATATCACCGAGGAAGAGTTCAACCGTCGAATGTCCGAGTACAAATCGACGCTTGCAAAGCAGTTTGAGGAAAGCCATAAGCTTGAGGAAGAGATTATGAAGCAACTGGCAAGTCTAAAATTCAACGAGGATGTAAAAGGCGAATAGAATGGAAAACGAGATACAGTTTCTGCTATATAGCATGCCCGACGAGCAGGGCAAGGTACAAGTCATTGTAAAGGATGGCACAATATGGTGTACCCAGAAGGCTATGGCACAGCTCTTTGGGGTGGATAGGTCTGTCATTACCAAACACTTGAAAAACATCTTCGACTCAGGAGAGCTAAGGCAAGAATCAGTATGTGCAAAAAATGCACTAACTGCCGCTGATGGGAAAAAATATCAAACAACACTCTATAATCTTGATGCTATTATCTCAGTCGGTTATCGTGTTAATTCCATCAGAGCCACGAAGTTCCGCCAGTGGGCAACGTTGGTGTTGAAGGAATACATCACAAAGGGGTTTGCACTTGACGACGAGCGACTCAAACAGGGCACAGCCGTGTTCGGGAAGGACTATTTCCGCGAACTCCTTGAGCGCGTCCGGTCCATTCGTGCAAGTGAGCGCCGGATATGGCAGCAGATTACTGACATTTATGCGGAGTGCAGCACCGACTACGATAAGAGTTCTCCGACGACCCGTGATTTCTATGCTATGATTCAAAATCGTTTTCATTATGCCATTACTGGTATGACGGCAGCTGAGATCATATACACGCGGGCGGATCATGCAAAATACCACATGGGGTTAACAACATGGAAGCATGCACCCGATGGCAGGGCCTTGAAGTCAGATGTCAGTATAGCCAAAAACTACTTGCAGCCGGAACAGATCAAACGTTTGGAGCGTGCTGTAACTGGCTTCTTCGACTACATAGAGGATCTCATAGAGCGTGAGAACACTTTCACGATGGATCAGTTCTCAGCCAGTGTCAACAAGTTCCTGGAATTCCGAAACTATCACATCTTGCCTGACAAGGGAAAGATTTCTGCTGCAGAAGCTAAAGCTAAAGCAGAACAAGAATACGATATCTTCAACAAGACACAGAAGATAGATTCGGATTTTGACAAGGAAATAAGGAAACTAAAGGGGGAATAAACCATGATGTGGAAGAAATATAAAATATGCTGTAATCGGTATCTTTGCACCAACAAATTTCAGAAATTAG